>Ga0315547_1000513_pt1 | contig 37898 bp, 46 predicted proteins | sample SalMarSW160240MG_2_FD_202542 | JGI IMG/M metagenome (GOLD analysis project Ga0315547, IMG submission 202542) | Salt marsh sediment microbial communities from the Plum Island Ecosystem LTER, Massachusetts, United States - Salt Marsh Sediment SW1601-240 ...
GAAAACCTCAGTTAAAGCCTGAATAAAGGGGTTGTTATCTTGACCTCTGCCAATGCCTCATGCTACATTGGAGTGATGCGTAGCTTGTCCCTGTAGCTCAGGCTGGATAGAGCGGCTGCCTTCTAATTTTTGAGCCGCTAAAAACCGGGCTTTCAGGTACGAAAATGGGCTGAAAAAGGCTTTAAGAGTTGAATATCTAAAAGTTTAAACTCTAGAATTGAACATCTTGGAGTTGAAAACTTTTTCAAGGGCGGACGGGCAAAAAATGCAAAATGGTTACCAAAACAGCCGGAACCGAAGTATCCCTTACCCTGTCCCAACTTATCGCCGCCTTCCTTGTCAGCCGGCGGCAACTGTCCCCGGATACCCAGCGCTACTATGAGACCTGCCTGAAAAACTTCCAGTGGTACGCCAAAAAAGAGGGCTGGCCGGAGGCGGCCAGCCTCATCGGCCGGGACCACGTCCGCCAGTTTCTCGATTATTTGCGCCAGAGCAAGAATCGCTGGGGCTACCGGGACCCTACCCGCTCCTCGCACTACACGGCCAGCCCGGGCACGATCAACCACTACGGCCGGGTGGTAAAAAGGCTGTTCCGATGGGCATCGGACGAGGAGGAGATCGTGCCCGATAACGGCATCTGGAGACTGAAGCTGCCCCGGGCAAACTACCGGCAGGTCGAGCCCTACACCGACAGCGAGGTGCTGGCCATGCTGCAGGGTTGCGAGGATGAGTTTCACTCGTCGCGGTTCCTGGGCTCCCGCAACCAGGCCATCATCAGCATGTTTGCCGATACCGGGATGCGTCTTTCCGAGCTGGCCGGAATCAAACTCGCCGACCTGCACTCGTCCATAAAGCAGGTGCGGGTTACGGGCAAAGGGGCGAAGATGAGGGTGCTTCCCCTCCAGGGCGAGTCGATGAAGGCGCTGAACCGCTATCTTATCTACCGCCCCAGAGAGGGCTCGGAGTGGCTGTGGCTGGGTGACGAGGGGCAAAGGCTCTCGTCCAGCTCGATTACCAGTATGGTAGAGCGCTTGAAGAAGCGGGCCGGGATCACCAGCGACGGGCTGGTGCACCGCTTCCGCCACTACTTCGCCACCCGCTACCTCGAGGCCGGGGGCAACCCCAATTTCCTGAGACTGCTCCTGGGGCATGAGAGCTACGCCATGGTGCTCCACTACACCCGCATGGTTGATGCCCGCCAGGCAATAGATGAGCATGACCAGTTTAGCCCGCTCGATAGGCTCCGCAAGGGGCGTAACCACAACCACAACAACGACGACTGGGGCTGGAGGGAATAAACAAATCCATCAAGAGGGCAGATGAAATCTGGTTTCGCTGGAAAAAGTATACAAAAAGATTTAGAATTGGTAACAAACGCCAGTCGTTAAAGAGGGGATTTTATACAGGTTGCCATGACTGTAACTTACAACATATATTGTGACGAGAGTTGCCATCTGGAACATGACCACCAAGGGGTAATGGTACTAGGCGCTATCTGGTGTCCGCTCGAGAAAGCTAGGGAAATCGCGCTTGGTATTAGGCAAATCAAGAGTCGCCACAGTTTGAGGCCTGATTTTGAGATCAAGTGGACCAAAGTGTCACCATCAAAGGTAAAGTTTTACCTCGATATAATAGACTTCTTTTTTGATGAGAAAGATCTACATTTCCGTGCCTTAATAGTGCCAGATAAAACCAAACTCAATCACAAGGCATTTGGACAAAGCCACGATGATTGGTATTTCAAGATGTATTTTGACATGCTGAAGGTAATTTTTCGCCCTGAGGCACGATACCGAATCTATCTTGATATCAAGGATACTCTTAGTGCCCCAAAAATTGCCAAACTGAGAGATGTACTTTGCTATAACCTATATGATTTTTCCCGGGAGATAATCGAAAGAATCCAGACAGTGCGTTCCCATGAAATAGAGCAACTAGCACTTGCAGATTTATTGATTGGAGCGGTAGCGTATGCCAATCGTGAACTTTCGGGAAGCTCAGCCAAAGAGAGGTTAGTCGAACGGGTGAGACAGCGTTCTAATTACAGGCTAACCCTGACGACACTACTCCAAGAAGACAAGGTTAATCTATTTCGATGGCAGGTAATGGAGACACAAGCATGACAGTGGAACCCGACTGGCTGCCACCGATGCTTACGCTGCCAGGCACATGGGATAAAATCGTATCCGATCTTTACGCAATATTTGATAAGGACTTTAAACAAGGCAAGCCCAAGTTTCAGCATTACATGGTATGGTGGAACCAAAGAGTGTCATCTGGGCAACATTATGAAGAAGGTTTTTATCATCTCATAAGTAGAGTTGATAAAAATTCAGGTGAAAGAATCCCTGACTTCCGCCGAGCCGAGAGATTGCCATGGTGCGCACCGATTATCACATATTCTAACGATAGTGCTGTCAAAGTATGGGACTACCTGGAAGGTCAGGGGCAACTGCGCACATATGTATGGTTAGAGTATGGAGATTATTGCATCATCTTAGAAAAGCTCAGGCATCATGTCCAAGCGGTAGCTATGCTAGTCACGGCATTTCACGTTGACGGGCCTTCTCGAAGGAGAAGCTTGCGAAACAAGCTTGCGAAAAGAGTATTATAAATGCAAACATCGCTCCGAAGAGCGATGTAAGATCTCTTTCTACACATGGCAGATGAGTCTAGTATTAGAGTAACACGTTTCCTAGCACTTGTCAATATTCCGTGGTCTGCAATTTTCACTTTTTGGCTTATTGTTACCTAACAATTAGATGAATTGTGACCTGCCCCCCGAAAACGAGTCCAGCCGTTAAGAATAAAGGCTCTGCCCGACTTTCAGACGTTCTTGACTGCTCTATGACCTGACCCCCAAGATCTAACACCTACAGACTTTCTCTTTGCCAAAAATATATCCTCGTTTTTAATTAAAGTCAATAAATATCACTTTCAACATCTAGATTTATCACAAGTTATCGGATATAATAAAGTACAAAGCTATTATTTATACTTTACGAGGGGCAGCATGGTAGACGGAAGAAATCTAGTCAAAATAGGTCGATTGGCAAAAAAGGCTAATATCCTTCCATCAAAAATAAGATTTTACGTTCAAGAGGGACTTCTTGAAGTAACTGATAGAACTAACGGTGGATATTATCTCTTTGATGAACAATCGGCTCTGAAACGGTTGAAGCTAATTGAGAAGATGAAAAAAGAACAGAGACTCCTGCTGCATGAAATCAGGGAAGAGTTAAATTCGAACAAAAATGAGAAAGCAGGAAATAATGAATAGCGGACCTACTGTTGATCTAAATAAATTGCGTGATGATGAATTGGTCATCTTAAGGGCTGACATAGAAACAGAGCTAAATAGGCGTGGTATTTTGTTTAGTGTTGGGGGAGTTGGTGAAAAAGTTGCAATATCTTTCTTCAATTCGAAGCCTGGGCTGCCAAATTTGATTCAAGCTCCAACAGGTGCAAAGAATGTGGATGCACTATCAAGGGAAGGGGATCGATATTCAATAAAAACCTTTATGAAAGCGAAAAAGACTGGGACTGTTTATCCGGACGAAAAAGATAGGGATAGGCAATTATTCGAATATCTCGTTGTGGTTAAACTAAATACAAACTACCAGTTGTCCGCTATTTATCGATATTCCTGGGAAGAATTTGTCAAAATTAGGGCATGGGATAAAAGGATGAATGCGTGGTATTTACCATTAAGTAAAAGGAACTTAAATATGGCCGAAATAATGTTTAATGAGGACATGTTATGAGGATCAGGGCTCTCGATTTATTTCATGGTGCCGGTGGAAGTAGCATAGGGGCACGAATGGCTGGCACAAAAATAGTTGCTGCAATTGATAACTGGAATATTGCATCTTTGGCGTATTCTAGTAATTTCCCTGAAACGAAAGTGATTAATGAAGATATTAAAAAAGTATCGCCAAAGCGACTTCATGAGATTATAGGAGATATTGATCTAATACTCGCATCGCCAGAATGCACGAATCATAGTTGTGCAAAAGGTGCAGCTGTCAGATGTGAAAATAGTAGAATGACAGCATTTCAAGTGATAAGATTTACCAAGGAATTTATGCCCAAATGGGTCGTAATTGAGAACGTAATACAAATGAGGTCATGGGATAGACACCTGGAACTGGTAGATAGACTGCAAAAACTAGGTTATTATGTACGAGAAGAGATATTAAATGCTCAGGATTTTGGTGTTCCACAATCAAGAAGAAGGCTTTTCTTGTTATGCTCGCAAATAGGGGAAATCGGTTGTGTGAAAAAACAAAAAAAAGAGCTAAAACCAGCATGTTCAGTTATTGATATGAATGGTAATTACAGTTATACCCCTTTATTTTCTCCCAAAAGAGCTGTAGCGACGATTCAACGTGCAGAAAGGGCTATTAGCTTGATAGGAACAAAAGAACCGTTCTTGATTGTTTATTATGGTACAGACGGGAGCGGAGGATGGCAGCCCATTGATCGGCCACTCAGAACTGTCACCACTATTGATAGATTTGCATTTGTAAAACCCACTACCACCGGCCTTATGATGAGGATGCTTCAGCCGGAAGAATTGAAAGCAGCTATGGGTTTCCCTGAAACATACCGATTGCAGGTAGGTACAAGGCGGGAAAAAGTGAAACTAATGGGAAATGCAGTGTGTCCACCAGTGATGAAATCTATAGTCAAAACAATTAGCAGAATGAATAGATAATATGGATGCCATAAAGATAGAGGAATATCGTAAGAAAGTTAAGACGTGGGGGAAAAGGAATTACCGTGACTTTCCATGGAGGAGGACCCGGGATCCCTATAAAATACTGTTGGCGGAGATAATGCTACACCGTACACAAGCCGTGCAAGTAGTTAAAATATATGAAAGATTTATTGGAGAGTACCCTGATATAAAGACTTTAGCAAAAGCCAACAAATTTGAATTACATGAGGCATTATTTTCACTAGGGCTTAAATGGCGTACTGACCTTATTAAGGACTTGGGAGAGATGCTCGTAAACAAATATGAATCTAAAATTCCTAAAGATAAGAGTGATCTGCTGTCTCTACCAGGTGTTAGTGATTATATTGCGTGTGGTGTTAGATGCTTTGCATGGAATATGGCAGAACCCTTGAGAGACACAAATACGATAAGGGTAATCGGTCGAATATATAACATGGAGATAAAGGATTCTTCAAGGCGTAACTCTAAATTCAAAGAACTAGCAATTGAATTAGTTGATCCTGAGGAACCAAGAGCATATAATTTTGCACTTCTAGACTTGGCCGATCAGGTATGTACAAAAAAAGGAAAACCAAAATGTGATGAATGCCCTATTGATGTTCTTTGTTTGTATAATATTGAGAGACAAATAAGGCAAGGGAAAACAATAGTTGGGGTAGCATGATCTTGAAAAGGTTCATGGGGGAAGTATTTTAAGGCCGAGAGCACGCATTTTAAATGCTTTCAGAGATAAACTGATTAGCGGCAAAATATAGAAGGTGATAGCGAAACTGTAATGAGCAGAGATTCTCAAGATAGATTCACATTCAAGCCTAGAGCACGTATGCTTTTACTTCTCGGAGATCAATTGATACGTGATCCTGGAATCGCTGTATTCGAACTGGTAAAGAATGCCTATGATGCTGATTCACCTGATGTAACTGTCACTATGTCAGGTATCACAGATGAGGGACTTGGGAAAATTGTTATCCAGGATTTTGGGACAGGTATGGATTATGCCACTGTAACGGGAGTATGGATGGAACCCGGAACTGATTACCGCTCCAAGCAGAGACAATTGGGTAAGAGAACTAAGAAATATAATCGGTTGCCGCTTGGAGAAAAAGGCGTAGGACGTTTTGCTGCTCATAAGTTGGGGGATCATATAAGGCTTGTTACTCGAAAAAGGGGTAATCGTGAGATAGTGGTAAAAATAGACTGGACTAAATATAGCAAGCGTAAGTATTTGGAAGATATTCCGGTAGATATTGTGCAGCGAAAACCAAAAATATTTATAGGCAATAGGACTGGTACCAGGATAACAATTACAAAACTCCGTAATACCTGGACCCGAGGCATGGTTCGTGAGCTTGCTCGCTCAATAAATTCAATATGCTCTCCATTCGAAAAGCTCCAGCAGAACAAAAAGGAAAATAACGTAATTGGTGGAGAATTTAAAGCCAAGCTTATATTATCTGATAACCAAGATTGGCTTGAAGGCATTTTAAGTACAGAGCAAGTACTAGAATTCGCTCTTTTTCATGCTAGCTGCGATATAGCTAGCAATAATCTATCGTATGAATATGAATTCATCCCTTATAAAGTGATGGATAAAGTTAAGCCTCGTAAAATAAGAAAGGAAGGCTTGATAGTAAGATCAAAAAAATTTCCTGATTTCGATACTACTAAATACAATATTGGACCTATTCATATAGATTTATATATCTATGACCGTGAAACAAAAATAATGGCATTAGGCGTTTCAGACCGCAAGGGTCTTAAAACATTTCTCGATGAAAACGGTGGGATCAGAGTATACCGTGAAGGTATTCGTGTCTATGATTATGGAGAACCAGGAAATGATTGGTTAGAATTAGGCGCGCGGCGAGTAAACATACCGGTTAGGAGACTTAGTAATAACATAGTACTTGGAGCTGTCTCTTTTACTTTCAATGAGAATGTTGCTTTTGATCCAGATAGAAACCTCGGCTTAATAGAAAAAACAAATCGTGAAGGTTTTGTCGATAATGCTACCTTTCGTGCTTTCAAGTTTGCGGTAGCTACCGCGATAGATCATGTTACGGCAGAAAGAAACTCTGATAAAAAACGTATCCGAAATGCTTATAGCAGCAAAAAACTTAAGGAACCAGTTCTTGAGGATCTATCGGATTTAAGAGAACTCGTAGAAAAGAAGAGACTTACAGAAGAACTTGGGCCATACTTAGACAGAATTGAAAATGATTTTATGACTATCCGTGATAATTTCTTAGTTAGCTCCAGTGCAGGCTTGAGTCTGGCTACAGTTATTCACGAAGTTGAAAAGGGAGTGGACGAACTTAAACACGCCGTGCAAGAAGAGCGCCCAAGTGATCGCATAGTCAATTTAGCAAAGCATATTGCTGATTTGGTTGAAGGTTTTGGCAGCCTGATGCGAAAATCTGGAGCCACTAAAGAGAAGGCGAGCGATTTGATATCACAAGCAATATTTAATACTCAGCTTAGACTTAAAGTACACAGAATCGAACCTACTATAAGTGAATCACAGGGGGACTTCGAAGTAAAATGCAGTCGCCGATTGATTATTGCAACGCTCATGAATCTGATAGATAACTCGATATGGTGGCTTGATAATAAATATGGTGAGGAAGAGAATGTAAAACGCATATATATCGGTACGTCGAAAGAGCTAAAAGACGGACCTGCCATTATTGTTGCAGATAATGGGCCAGGCTTTCTAGACCCCCCAGAGTATTTAATTGAGCCATTCATAAGCCGGAAACCGGATGGTATGGGATTAGGACTACACATAGCAGACCAAGTTATGAGAGTCCAGGGAGGAAGACTAGCTTTTCCAGAAACTGATGATTTATCCTTACCTAAGGCATTCAGTGGGGTAATAGTAGCTCTTGTTTTTGGAGTTGATGGTAAATGATCGGTTTAAAAAGTACTCGTGTATTAGTTGTTGATGATGAAGAGCGTGAAGCGTTACCAATTATAAAAGCTCTCGCAAAGAAAGGTATTCCATGTGCTTATTTTCATGGAGCAAATATAAGAGAACTACCTGAAGAAGAAGACAAGTTTACAGGCATACGGTTAGCTGTCCTTGATATGGATTTAGTAAAGGGTGCAGGAAATGCTAAGTCAAAAATATCAACATTAATAGCGTGTCTTGAGCGGTTGTTGAGACCAGATAATGGTCCTTATATAGCTCTTATATGGACAAACCACCCTGACTTGAAAGACCTGTTTGAGAAAAACATTTTCTCAAACAGTAATTTACCCAATCCAATCGACATCATCATGCTTACAAAAGCTGAGTGTACGAAAGAAGGGAAACTAGATATTGGTATCATCGAAGAGAAAATTGAAAACACCTTCAGGTCATTCAGCCCTTTGAAAATAATACAAGCTTGGGAAGGGGAAAATTTTAAGGCTGCAACCGAAGTGACTAACATACTCTCCACTTTCATTACTGATGAAAAGAATCCGGAGAAATGGCGAGATGGCTGGAAAGCACAGATATTAAAATTAATGTATTCTCTGGCTAAAGAGGCTGTTGGTGAAAACCTTGACAAAAGTTCGGTTTTAGCAGGTCTTTATAATTCATTAAATCCACTCCATTCGGATAGAATGGAGCGCTTTACTGGTGATTTGTCAGCCTTACTTGCAGACGTTGCAGAGGAAATACTTAAACATACAGAAGACTGTGGAGCTGAGCGTAAGGCTAAGATAAATACAATGTTACATCTGGCTTTTGAAGAAAATGGCAAATATGCTAACGGTGATATATATAAAATTGAATCGGATAAAGTACCCAGTTGGGTGATTAATCTCGATAATCTTTTGCAGGATTTTGTACCAAAGGAATATGACAGCGAGGAAAAACGAAAAGAGATCTCTTTAAAATGGAAATATGTAATTGTAGAAATAAACGCGTCTTGTGACCATGCATATAGTAAAGTTCGCGCGGCACGCTTCCTTTCCGGGTTAATTATACCTGTGAGTGAACAGGGAAAGATAAAGAAGTCAGAAGATGACAATTATATTTGGAAACTTGGATCAATATTTGTTAAAAAAGATGATTTAGATGGGCTTTATTCATTATATTTCAGTGCGCGTCATCTCATAACGTGTCCTATCGATAAAGCAGCCAAATTGAAACCATTTGCTAGACTACGGAGCCAAGCTTTTACAGATCTGCAGGCTTGGTTTGCCAGGCAAGCTTCTAGACCTGGCTACCTTTTGTTAAAGTAGAAGTAGAAATTCCAGATGATAGGGATATAATTTATATGTCAGAGCAGAACATTATTGCGATAATTTGTGATTGTGATGGTACATTGTGTCCAGATACCACTGAAGGTCTAGTTATGAAATTAGGTTATGATCCGAAGATATTCTGGAATACTGTATATCAACTTGTAAAAGAAGGATGGGATCCCCCTCTTGCTTATCTGAGTAAGCTTATAGAGTTTTCAAAAGTAGTAAAAACTGGTCCATTAACTTTAGATTTGCTGAGAGAGGTTGCGCAAGGGATAGACTTTTTCCCGGGTGCATTAGATTTCGCTGTTCGTCTACAAAAAAGACTTGATGATAATCCTGACTATCGTGATGCTGGAATAAAAATTGAGCTCACAATAATAAGCGGTGGCATTGAGGAAATACTAAAATATAGCAAGCTGAGTCAAATAGCAAAACAGATCTATGGCTGTTCTTTTGCTTGTGATAAAAAGGGCACCGTCATAGGAATTAGAAGAGTTGTCTCATTCACTGAGAAGACAAAGTTCGTTTTTGCAGTGAACAAAGGCATAAACGCTGAAGAGCTACTCAGAAAACCATATCGAGTTAATGATAATATTGAGCCGGAGCAGCGTAGAGTACCTATAACTCATATGATATATATTGGCGATGGCCCCAGTGACATTCCATGTTTTTCTCTTATTAAAGATTACAAAGGAAATGTTATCGGCGTTATGGCTCCAGAAGATAAAGACCTTAGAAAGCCTTACGAATTATCAGAGGGTAAAAGGTTGACAATTGGTCCTTACACAGCCGACTACAGAAATGGAACAGACCTTTATAAGATGCTGTCGAGATATGTTGATGGTATAGCCAATAAGATACTGGTAGAACAAGCCCAAAGAGTCAGGCCTGCTCCATCACATTAGTCACCCTTCTAAATATTCTAATCCTCCGGGTTCCGCCAAATCTGCCCAGCGATCGCCCAAAATTAAATCACGTGAAGTCCTATGGGGCCTGCCTTTCAATCGAAGTTTAGCAGTTAGTATAATTCATGGGGCGGGTCGAGTACTCTGATTGAACAACTTGACGGAATGTGCAGGTTATGTTCCCTAACCAAGCCCTTCAACTAGCATGCTTAATATGTGATAAGCTGGCTCGTAGACTTTCTGGGTTTCCTTATCAGGTACTATCTGACCGTGAAATAGGCTATTCCGCAGATTGTATATCACCGTAATCACGCTTCTCGCTATTAGATTGGGGTCGTTCATAAATCGGTAGCTTCCGACCTTGATACATTCATCAGTTTCACCTGCGAGCAGTGATACTGGCTTTCGGGGATTAACCTCCATATAACAGCTCTTCAACTTCGTTTTCACTTCAGCGCTCAACCGACCGTATGCTCCATCGCTCTCGATTTCACTGAAGTTGTATCCATTGTCTTGAGTGATTGAATACCTTTCAACAGATGAACTATCCAGTATGGTCGCCTTTATCTTTTTTCTGTTGCCCGGGTCTATCTCCACCCTGTAGGTGAAGTTTCTATATTTAAACTCCTCCCTGGTTTCACTATTCTTATCAACTACAAGGTTCAGAAAAGAAATGTGCCCGTCCACGCAATCGAGATATGTTCGCTCCAACTGATAATGAAGGTCAGACAAATACGATCTGAATTTCCGACTTTCGTTATCTTCGTCAGGGCCCTCGATTAGACTAATCAGTCTATTCTTGAGCCTGTTGCTCTCGGTTTTTATTTTGTTAATTATCTCAGCATCGTTATCCAGCAAAGGATATGAATTTCTATACCACGCATTGAAGGGAATCCACGCTTTAACAAAGTGTGTAAAATAATCAATGTTGGCTAAGGCTTTCCATTTGTCAGCATTTTCCACGTAATAGTTAGGCATAGCTTTTAATCTCTTGATTGATCCACTTCATCGCATCTGCCTCACTCTTCTCAATAGCCATTTCCACGCCGCTTTTGGCAATTTCAAGCAAGCTCCTAGATTGCTTACGTTTCAGAAATGACTCGGCAATTTTGCCCGAGATTTCTTTTTGAACCGAATCATCCAATACAGGGATAATTGTATTCTTAACCTGGTCAACGAGCCAATGATTGATTACTGAACCACCAACATCACGCTTTATCTGTTTCTGGACAATCACGGAATTTAGTACAAGCGTGAAATATTCAGGAATAATTTTATCCGCATCTTTTACCGTAAGCCGTAGTATCCCGCTAGATGGGATCATCTTTCCAGGCACATCACTCAAGTAATAAGCAATTCCCGGTGTAGCATCCTTTGAAAGCAGGATTTCGCCTTTTTGGGGCTGGTGCATTTTAAGGCTTTCGTATAAAGACTCCGATATGAATTGCTGATTGTCGTCATTGATTCCGAACTTTGAGAGGTTGCTGACTCTAACAAAAGGAACGCCACTGTCTTGATACGCTTCGCTGCCAGGTTCAACGCATTTCTTTATTGAAACTAGATCATTATCTAAACGAGCGTAATTCTTTGCTGTTTTGACAGCTTTGATTATCTCATCGTATTGGGGCTGAAAGTATTCTGCATCTATGCGGTCAACTGGATGCGTATCTGAGAAATTCCTAACAAAAGAAAGCCGGTGCTTAGGCTTCCAGTTTAAGAGGCTGAGTTCAGAGAGAAGCGTCTGTTCGGCCTGTGAGTATAGTTCTTTGCTTTGGGACCTTAAATCAAAATGGTTACTGAGGATATTGTCGATTTTGCCTTGAAATCCATGGTCTAGTGTGGGCACGGAAACGCTACGAACAGATTCTTTATCAATGCTTAGGGGAACCGCTCCGGTTATTTTTTGCTGCAATAACCTACTGCCATATTTGCAAGATAAATAGACATAGAGATAACCATCAACTATATTTTCGTTCGGACGAATCATGAATTGGTTCATACCCAAAGAAACTTTCCTTTTCAGAGGCGGAACTACGTATACTTTACCAGCATTGCCAATTTTATTAATGACAACCTCTTTGCCAAAAATTTGCGTCTTTTTCAGGAAATTATAAGCATGTTCAGATATATACTTAACGTCATGTTCGAAGTCATCTCTCTCAAAGTCAACAGTCCGTATCATCAATGCGTAGTCAGGGTAGTCTAAAAGCTGAACGTTGTTGCGAAGAGTTTCATAGCTGCCATTGGCGTGATAATCCGTTAATATAGAAATAAGATTTCGCAGCTCCTGATTAGGTTTACTCTTTACGAGCTTTTCAGCTTCTAGATACTCTGGACTATAGTACTCCGCGTCAAACCGCAGAAGAGTGTTATCAGTGAGTATTTTCTTGAATGATATTTCAGAGCATTTCATATTCTATTTCCAGAAGCTTAGTCCTTCCTTTTTAGCCCACTTAACAAAAGCCTCAGCAACACCATCTGGTAATTCCCCGCCCTGATTATGCAGGTCGTGGTCAACAATGAAGTGTCCGTATTTATCAAGCTTTCGCTTACCTTCGCCGTTCTTAACATACACATATTCACCAGAATTATCCTTGCCAGATTTCTCGGAGACGGCAAAGAAGATAGGGTAATCATCCTTTTTCGGGCAGAGCTTCTTATCCCATTTCTGTAGAAATAATAAGCTTGTCTTTGTGCCCGTGTGAGGTTTAAACGTGTTATTTAGCAGGCCCACCACCGCCAATATGCGTGCTTTCTCCGCAATGAATTCCCTGATGTCTTTATCAGAAGTATTATTAAACCGTCCTTGAGGCAGAACGATTGCCATCCGTCCGCCGGGTTTAAGAAAGTTTAGGTTGCGCTCTATAAAAAGAATATCCCTACCCACCTTTGGCTTAGGCTTGTTCTTTCCGTTATAACCAAGTTCGTATTTGTGTATTATGCGCGATTCCTTTATATCTCCGGCAAAAGGCGGATTGGCCATCAGAATATCAAAGAGGAATTCCTTGTAGGATTCCTTATCCTTGATTAACGCTTTTAGACGCTTGAAACCGCTGCCATAGGTATCCAGCCATTCAGGATTGGTTACAGTCTCACTCCACCTGTCATAGTCCAGTGAATTAAGGTGCATGACGTTTGTCTCACCGTCACCGGCAATCAGGTTTAGCGTGCGGGCGACACGGACGACCTTTTCGTCAAAATCAATTCCAAACACCCTGAGTACGTCCTCTTTTTCTTCCTGCGAAATGTCAGCATTTTCGAAGAGGTGTCCAGTAACCTGAAAGATAGTATGCACCGTAAAACCGCAAGAACCAGCAGCGGGGTCTATCATATATTCACCTGGCTTGGGATTCAGCATCTTGACGCACATATCAATGACATGGCGGGGGGTGAAATACTGCCCTTTCTCGCCCTTTGCGGATTTGCCCACCAGGTATTCAAAAGCTTCATCAATAACTTGCAGGTTTGAGTTAAAGAGTTTTACATCCTGTAGACTTGATATACAGATAGAAAGGTGAGATGGCGAAAGGTCAATCTTGCTTTCATCCGGAAAGATACCATGCCATTTGTTTCTGGCTTCATCAAAAAGTTTCTGGATCTTCTTTTTAAGTTCACCCTCTGACTGGCCGGTATTCCTGAACTCCATTACTCTAAAATTGTTGCTAACCTTCAGCACTGTACCGTCAGATTTTAAAAATTCTTTAAGCTTTTCGTAGTCACTGTATTCTGGCTCCGTCAACTGTGCATGGACAATTGAATCCAGTACAGTTTTATCGTTCCGACTCTTGTATTCATCATAGAGTTTGACGAATATAAGCTTGAACACCTCCTCGAATACATCCACGCCTGCATTAGCCAAGACTTCATCTTCCATTTCTGTGATTATGTCTTTTAGTGATTTACCCTCATTGGGTATTTTGTCCCTAATAATGAGGTCCCGCCATGTGAATTGCTCTTTCAAAATGTCTTCAAGAGTCTGGTCTTCTTTGGGGATGTCTGTAATATCCGCGAATATATTCGGGTCCTTGCGATTATAGTGGGAAATTTGTCCGCCGTTTGTCCATACGCCGATGGGCGCACCGGTGGCGTTGCAGTACGACTTTAGTTGCTCTTTACCTTCTTTGAGCTTAGGTTTCTTAACCTCAACAATGATGTACTCAACAGTAGGTCTATCCTTATCAAATACAACGATGTCTGCTGATTTTACTTCCCGCCCAAAGCTAACAGGATGCTCAAACTTGATTCTGTTTTTGGGATAACCATATTTGTCTATGAGTTTAGCCGCGTAGAGCTGGCGGATTATTTCTTCCGGTTTTAGTGAGATCTCCTTGTTTCTTATTATGCAGTTGATATAGGCTTTCTCGTCTTTTGATATTATTTTAGACTCCAAGTCTTTTACCTCTGACTCTGTAAAGAGCGATAAACTGTAGTTGGAGTCCTTCAATATGGATGCAAAAGTAAATATACTGCTCATTTGTTTACCTTTTGGCAATTTGCCTAGCTTTTATGGCAGCTTACTGCTATGCACAATTACTGTCAAGTAATCTGCGGTTAATCCGTATGGAGTCATGACATGGCTCTCCGTATGGGTATTGGGAAGAAAAACAACTTGAGATTACTTTGGGTTGAGCGATTTTAACGCTCTGGGCTATGCGCTGGACTACGACTGCACAAAACTGACTATTGTTGCATGGTTGTACAATTCAAGCTTTGTGGCCCAACAATGTATTAGTTCAGGCTGTCTAATAAGTCCAAAAACCACGATTTTTTGAAGCTAGCCACTTTTCTGCTCAAAGCTACAGTATTAGCTTTTTGGACAGCCTGAGTTGTTGAGAGGTCGAGATAATTTTGAGTAGACGATCCTCTAAATCGGCATCTTCTAACAAGTTACGCCTTAAAATATTTTGAATTCCAGTCGGTCAATCGCTTCGGCCTGTTCCTTGTTTTCAATCCTGATATACTTCATGGTTGTGTTAAGACTTTTATGGCCGGCGAGTTCTTTTATGGTGAATGGATCTACGCCCTTCTGATGTAGCCTGGTGCAGAAGGTATGCCTCAAAAGATGGGGGCCGTGCTTACTTTTATTGATGCCGGCTAGCTTCAGGTATTTTCGCACTAGATTGTAAAGATAGATGCGGTCCAGATTGCCCCCCTTGGTTCCCACAAAGAACCTGCCATTTCCAGCCTTCGGTCGCTTGGCGAGATACGCTGCCAGCATGTGCACTGTCTCGCCGTTCAGGTGAAGATACTGCTCTTTGTTCCCTTTCCTGGTTATCTTTATCTGTGCCTTCCCAAGGTCAACATTGACCAGTTCCAGTTTTACCAACTCCGATACCCGCAACCCGGCATGAAACAGGATAATAAATATTGCCATGTCCCGTTGACGAACTCGTGGCTTGGCTTCTCGAGCTATCGTCGTCAAAAGCTGTATGGATTCCTCACCAGTGAGGTATTCCGGCTCTTTCTCCGGTATCTTGGGGCTCATTATTGAGGCTGCCGGGTTAACTTCTAATCCCTCATTCGCTACCAGGTAATTGAAGAATGACTTGATCGCTGCCAGTTTTCGCGCCCTGGTAGCGTTGGAGTTACCTCTGGCGGTGGCTTGATAGTCCAGATAGGCTCGAATGTCATCCCGGGTGACTTCTCCCACCTCACATTTACCTCGCTGGCGCAGGAAGGGGATCAGCCCCTTTTCTATATCAAGCCGGTATGCTTCGATAGTACCCTGGGAAAACCCCTTCTCAATCTGAAGAAAACGCAGAAATTTTTCTAACTTGCTTTTCATGTCTTCCTCCTTTTGGATGACGGACTAGCAGTCTACTAAATAATGTTTTTGTCAATCTATAGTGCAATAATATCAACAAAACTGACTTAAACAGTGCATTTCACTTCTATTAAAAAGCTCCTACCATAAAGCCTCGCCTGTCAGCTTGAAGCTACTTCTCTCTGCATATTGGCAACAAAAACATTATTTAGTTGTATCTTAGAAACAAGAGAACAATATGAAACTGGTCAGGGTGACTTTGTTGAGCAAATTGGGAGGGCCAAGACAGACAAAGAGTTTGCCTCGACTGCCGAGAGAAGACTTTTCAGGAATCGGAGGTATAAGAATGGCCCGGAAAACTTTAAGCGTCGATCTGCCCGAGGAACTCAGCGACAATTTCATAAAAACCGTTACCGAGGTAGGGGGTCGCTGGCGAAGCCAGCAACCGGAAGAGACATTTACCAGCGCCATCGAATCGGCGGTTATCGCGGCTCTGAAGCTTTTCCTTCAGGGTCTTGACGGGAAACACGAGTTGCTTGAGTTTCGCGAGTATGCCCGCTTGAAGTATCCGGAACTGAGTGAAGACATGATTACCATGATTGCCGACCTGATCGAGCGGGAAACAGGAGGGCTTCCGGTGTAGGGGCTGCCTGGGGAAAGTGCTTGTAATGGAGAAAACAATACTCAAGATTGTATGTATGGATTGCGGTGCTGACATGGGTGAGAAAAATGGCGAGGGGGTCGAAGGCGTAACCTCCAGTTTATGTGAGAAGTGCTGGGAAAAGCGTTTCCCCGGCGAACCCTACCCGAGAGAGGCGTGTCGATGTTCTGGTTCAGAAGCTGACCTAGGCTATGTATGAGCAGTGAAAAGGAAGTGACTATGACTACACAAACAGAGGTGCAGGGCTTGGGTGAATTTGCCCGATTCGGCTTTACCCTGGTGTATCCCGATGACCACGTTGTAGAGCTGCACCATGATGGTGAATTTGTCGCCCGTTTCAGCCATCTGGGAGCTACTCCACAGAGTCTCCGAAGGGAGGTGATGTCTATGTGACTGAGCAGAAGATAATCGGCGAAAATAGATCCATTAAAGGAGGATATAAATAATAATGAAAGGAAAACTTAGTTTAATGTGGCGAGCGGCCATCGCCCTGGTGCTGGTGTTGAGCCTCAGCCTGGTAATGGCAGTGCCGGTAAGTGCTGGTGATTCAACACCTGTTGTCACACCAGTGGATGACACCGCAGGGGCAATTACTGACTACGATATAGCGTTTACCTCATCTACTGCTGTAGCTACAGCCGTTACTATCGACTTCAGCGCATTCGGAACCACTGGAACCGACATGGTGTTGAGTGCAGTTTCCACGACCATAGATGATTATACGTTCGTTGGATTTAGCACCGACCCAACCACGGTTGTAGTGGATGACGTTGCGAAGACAATAGTGTTTTCGGGAGGCACTACTACTATAGCAACGCAAACGATCGCAAATGCAGCTGCTGGAACGGGCCTTGTGATCACCAATGACCAGGATGCGGAAGCGCAGGTCGTGACGGTTTTTACAGACGATGATACTGGAACGCATTCTCTGACGATCGAGCCCGCCGCGCCCAGTTATTTAGAAGTTACCGGCGCAGCAGCCACCATGGTGGTAGGAGGCACGAATGTTCTGACTATCGACGCCTACGACGAGTATGGTAACCTCTGCAGTTCGGGGACAAACATTTATGAGGGCTCTCAAGTGCTAACCTTCAGTGGCCCGGGAACAGCCCCTGATGGGGAGAACATCCCTACAGTTACCGACAAAGATGCCGTTGATGTGGAGATGGGAGATCCCACCACGATTACATTCACGGCTGGTGAGTCTTCAGCAGGTGGCACACTGACTGCCTATAAGGCAGAAGATACCACCGTTGACGTCACCGACGGCACGATTGATTCAAGCGCTGACCCTGCCTATGACTTAGACCTATTCGTTGACGGCATAAACCTCGACTCACTGTATTATCACACTGAGGGTAGTGTTTCCGTCACTCTGGGAGACACGTCTGCGGCAGGAACGGTAACGACACTTATCGTTGCCAGCGGCAGCATTCCTATTGACGATGTTGAAGTTGCCCTGACTGAGACCCCGGCCGACTCGGGCATCTTCATCGGCTCCTTCGCTCTGGTGAACACTAGCCCTGCCCCGGGTGAGCTCGTGGTAGGCGAAGGTAGCACCATTACGGTAACCTACGCAAGTGGTGATGATGGTTCACTGAATACGGCAACCGTGGACAACGCCAGCCCGGGTTTTACTGCCGACACCACGGCGAATGTTCCCTTCTACAACAACGAGGACACCATCATCCTGAAGGTAAACCTTGATGAGGTTGGCCTGATCGTAACCGCCGACTTCTCCAACATCGACAGCGAGTACACCGAAGATGAGACGTTCACGGATGACGGTGGTGGTGTCTACACCGTAACCTACTCCATCTCTGCTGACAACACCGTGGATGACGGCGAACATACCATCCTCGTTGCTGCCGAAGATGCTGCCGGAAATCCGGCTACTGAAAATGGCTTTACATCATCGGTTGACGTCACCCTGGACAATACCGGGCCATCAGTGACCTTGCCAACAGCCGACCCTGTGGTGATTCAACCGGATCCCGCCGCACCAAATGTTACCTTCACCGCTACCGTCTCTGATGGTGAGGGCTCGGGTGTTGCTACAGTTACCATTGACCTCAGTTCCCTTCTATTGTCAGCTACTCAGGAGATGCTTGACGACGGAGCCAGTGGTGACGGTGAAGCTGACGATGGAGTATACGGATATATCTGCACTGCCTTGAGCGCCACTGAAGACACATATGACCTGACCGTAACGGCAACCGACGCTTTGGACAACGAGAACGCTACCGTAGACATAACCCTCCGCGTCATCGCGGACATCACTGACCCGGTCATCGAATCGACGGAGGTTGAGTACCTGGTCGGCTTCGAATCAGCCAGGGTCGGTGACGATGTGATAATCACCGCAGTGGTAACTGATGACCTCGCCGGTGTTGATACTGTCACCATAGACGCCACCGCCATCGGTCTTGGTGCGGTAGTAGCCATGACACCGGGAGACGACGATACCTACAGTGCCACGCTTACCGTTGGCGATGTAGACCCAGACACTTACACACTTACCATCACGGCCACGGACTATGCCGAAAATTCGTGCCCCATTGATGTCACCGTTGAGGTTACCCTTGGCCTTACCGCCTACAACATCTCGCTGTCCGCGGGCTGGAACCTCATTTCCCTGCCTCTGATACCAGATGATGCCTCCATTGATGTTGTCCTGAGTGGCGTAGGCGACATAAGTTCGGTCTATTACTGGTACAACAACGGGACAAGCGCGGATTGGCAATCGTATGTGCCCGGTTCTGGAGGCACCCTGACTACCATGGAGGATGGAAAAGCTTACTTTATCTACATGACTGGCGCTGATACCCTGACCATAACTGGCACAGCGATGCCAGCGCCACCGGCAACGCCACCCACCTACGATGTGTATGCCGGCTGGAACTTCATCGGCTTCAAGTCAGTGGAGAATATGAAAAACGAGGTTTACCTCAACACCCTAATAACCGGCGGGGTAAAGGACTACTCCATCCTGTATGGCTATGACAACACCACGGGCTACTTCCGTGTCTCCCCAGAACCCCAGACGCACGGTGGAGCTGATCCTGGCGACATGGAAGTAGGGTATGGTTACTGGCTCTGGTTAACTACTAGCAGCGGTACCATCACACCTTAAACTATCGGATTGTTGCTATACCGGGCAGGGGTAATATGCCCCTCCCCGGTTAGCACTTGAGGAGGGAAAATGAATAGGATGAAATGGCCTAAAAGATTAGTTGGAGCCTTGCTGGCATTAGTTCTAGGTTTGGCTCTGGCGGTGCCGGCGTTTGCTGTGCCAATTGTGCCGCTTACATTCACCGGCGATGTAACCATCGATGGTGTAGATGCTCCTATAGGCACTGACATTACAGCAGAGATTGAAGCTGCAGAGGTCGCCAGCACTATTACCACCATAGCAGGTCGCTACGTTATCTCAATCGATTACGATAGCAGCTACATAGGTAAGACGGTGGTGCTTAAGGTAAATGATGCTTACGGTGGTGAGGGTACATATGTTGACCCCTCGGGAACGCCAGTCGTCACCGTCAATCTAGCTATTACAGGAGTGCCGGTAACCTACTACACCCTAACGGTGACCGTTAGCCCCAGCGGGGGGGGCACAGTTTCCCGGAACCCCGCTGACCAGGACCCGACGACACCAGGCTACCAGTATGAGGACGGTACCACGGTAACCTTAACCGCCACTCCAGCTAGCGACTATGAGTTTAACCACTGGAGTGGGGACGCCAGCGGCACTTCTGCCACCACCAGCGTACTTATGACTGGGAACAAATCTGTCACCGCTCACTTCAGCTCCGGGGCACCTCCGCCACCCCCACCCCACTCGGGTTCTGTCGGTGGCACTGCTTATCTGCCGAATAAGGCGGCGATAGTGGCCCCGTGGATTGCTTTAGGCGCCGCTCTTATGGCAGTTTTGGGTTGGTTAATGGTAAGACGCCGGAGGGCTTCGGGATAGGCCTTGGCTAAAGGCAAGGCTAGAAAGCAGACTAAAGGTAAGCCCCCAAAGAGGGGCTTACCTTGGTTTGCTTGGCTGGGTATCGGACTCGGGGTTGCTGTTATCGTTGTTCTGGTTTGTATCTTACCAATAGACCAAGCAGGCGGTCCAAGCGACTCTGATGGGCTGAAGGCAGCCATAATCGACCAGCTCTATGCCTTCGACCACCCAAACCAGGAGTTCATTGAGCAGGTAACAGGAACACTAGAAAGCGATGGCTTTCAGGTTGACCTTTATCAGGGTGACCAAGTTACGGTTGACCTTTACCGGAGGATGGCGACATATGGCTATCAGCTGATTATCTTCCGGGCTCACTCAGGGGTAATCAAGGCGGAAGGGGAAGAAGTGGTGAAAACCAGCCTGTTTACCAGCGAAGTCTACAGTTCAACCAAATATGTGCGGGAACAACTAAACGAAGAGCTGGCGCAAGCTCGAGTGGGGGAAGGCCCTTTCTATTTTGCCATTGGCTCAAAATTCATCACCGACAGGATGAAAGGGCAATTTGATGACACAGTCATAATTATAACTGGCTGCTCTTGCCTTTACCTTCGGGATTTAGCCCAGGCCTTTAGCGATAAAGGTGCCTCAGCTTACCTGGCTTGGGACCGTACTGTGAGCTTAGATTATGTTGATGATTCCAGCATAGCTTTAATCGATAGCCTGTGCTCTGAAGGACTTACCATTGAGGAGGCGGTAGCCAAGACCATGGAAGAAAAAGGGCCAGACCCGGAGTGGGGGTCAGTGCTAAAGTACTACCCGGCCCAATGTGGCAACAAGACTATTGAGGAACTAATTGGAGGATAGACGTATGGCAAAGGTTAAATTATTAGGCATAATAGTCATCCTGGCACTGGTTGTTGGTGGCGCTGCGCCATTTTTGGCGAGTAGCGGCCCGGCAGTTGCTCAAGACAGCGAGGAGTTCCAGTTGGCTCCGCTCAACCCCGATTTCATTGGCTTTCTCCAGCAGCCACCCAAATCTTCTTGTGGTTATATTCCTCCGACTATGGACTTGAGCCACCTCAAGGAAATTCCGGTGCAGAGGGAGCGGGCACTACTAGCTCAGCAGTCTAGCAGCTGGGACTGGAGAGATGAGGGAAAGGTTACTCCAGTAAAAGACCAGGATATCTGTGGCACCTGCTGGGCTTTCGGTACCACATCCGTTTTGGAATCAGCGGTCTTGCTGGGTGAGAGTTTTGAATATAACTTTTCCGAGCAGAGTGTGGCTTTGTGTGTTGACCGCTCCTGGGTTTATCTCTACGATGATCCTACTGACCCCTGTCAAGCTGGCGGCAATAGTTTTAAGGCCAGTGAAGTCTTTATCAAGAAAGGAGCTGTCCTAGAAACGTGTAATCCTTATGATACCGATGGATTGCAGTGTGACGATAGTTGCGCCTGTGACAGCTGCCCGGCGGTCAAAAAAGTCACCGGGTACAGATGTGTAACTGAAGATGGGAGCCGGATCGACTTAATAAAAGCGGCAGTATATGAAAGACCGGTTACCATGGCATTTTACTATGACGAGACTGCAGTCTACCCTGACGGGACTTATGGAACTATTTATGATTACTACCCTTGTCCCGAAGACGCCAATCACTTGGTATCAATTATAGGTTGGGATGACTCTGTGCCGCACCCCGACCCTGCCCATTCCGGAACTGGTGCCTGGCTGGTTAAGAATAGCTGGGGGACGGAATGGGGAAACGATGGCTATTTCTGGCTGGCCTACGATTCAAGTTCCATGTGCGAGATAGCCTATCTCGAATACGGGGACTACGACGCCAGTGAGAAGCTCTACTACTGGGATGAAGCCGGCTATGTCATCAATTGTGGTTATGAGAGTACCTCAGCGTGGATGGCCAGCGTCTTCACCTCGGAGCAGAACGGCGATCTTAGCCACGTGGATTTCTGGACAACAAGCAACAATGCTGCCTACGAGATTTATGTTTACGATGATAGTGACCCGTCCGGTGGTCTGTCAAACCTGCTCACCTCCCAGGTCGGTAGCTGCGCCGAGTTCGGCTATTACTCTATACCCCTCACCACTCCAGTGCCGGTGACCAATGGTCAGCGGTTCACCGTTGCCGTCAAAATGACCACGCCCGGCTTTAACTATCCGTTACCTGTAGAATACGAGATACCTGGCACCTGCGAGCCGCCCATACAGACGGGGGTTTGCTTTGTAAGCTTAGATGGTTCGGACTGGGTTGATGCCGCCGATTACGGCGGGAATGTTTGCCTTCGGGCGAAAATAACATCGCCAGAACCACCAACGGCAACCAATGTTGATGTCCGCATCGAGGGGGAGAATGATACCATCTGGAGCGGCACGGTAACCGTTGACGAGTCCACCATTACCGACGACGATGGCATTGAGCACTACCTCGACCAGCCGACGGCGCTGGGCGCCCTGGACGAAGCCTCACAGGAAGGGGATTTCAGCTACACGGTGCACGACTATGGATGGAGCCTAGCTATTACATCAATAGACGGAGCGGGCGACTGGGATAGCGGGCCGTGGTGGATGTTTCTTGTGGACAGTATCTCCGCTCAAGTGGGAGCGGACGCTTTCATATTGAATGAAAGCTCTCCACCGAGCCCTCCCCATGGCGAGATCCTGTTCGCCTTCACCAATACCTGGAGCGAGATACCGCTCAAAGTAGAGGTGGATAACACCGCCCCCGACGTCGGTGACAGTTTCACCGTCACCGTCAGCGAGTACGACGCCGACTTCGCCGAGTGGTATTTAATTGAGGGCGCCACCGTCCACGCCGACACCGAATATACCACCGATGAGAACGGCGAGGTGGATATCACCATCTATAACAACGCCACTATCGATATCTACGCCGAGAAGGACGGCTACATCCGCAGCAACCGCGTCACCGTTACCGTCTCGCCGAGCATCTCGCTGTCCGCGGGCTGGAACCTGATATCCCTGCCTCTGATACCAGATGATGCCTCCATTGATGTTGTCCTGAGTGGCGTAGGCGACATAAGTTCGGTCTATTACTGGTACAACGACGGGACAAGCACGGGTTGGCAATCGTATGTGCCCGGTTCTGGAGGCACCCTGACTACCATGGAGGATGGGAAAGCTTACTTTATCTACATGACTGGCGCTGATACCCTGACCATAACTGGCACAGCGATGCCAGCGCCACCGGCAATGCCACCCACCTACGATGTGTATGCCGGCTGGAACTTCATCGGCTTCAAGTCAGTGGAGGATATGGCAAACGAGGATTACCTCAACACCCTAATAACCGGCGAGGAAAAGGACTACTCCATCCTGTATGGCTATGACAACACCACGGGCTACTTCCGTGTCTCCCCAGAACCCCAGACGCACGGTGGAGCTGATCCTGGCGACATGGAAGTAGGGTATGGTTACTGGCTCTGGTTAACTACTAGAAGCGGTACCATCGTCCCGCCAGCCTAAGATTAATACTGGGCAGGGGCAATTGCCCCTCCCCAGTATCTGAGGAGGAAAGATGAATCGAATGAAATTAACTAAATTCCTAGCCGGAGTCGTAGCGGTATTAGCTCTGTGCTTATCTATGGCGGTGCCGGCGTTTGCTGCTACGCCAGCACCTGAACCTGTTTCAGTAACGGATAACGCCGTTGGTGAAGAGGTAACCTTAGAGACCTACATCATACCGGCATTAGACTTTACGGTTGACCCCGGCAGCATAGATTTCGACACAGGTGGGCCGCACACGGTAACCATAACCAACACCGGCGCATGGGACTTGTCAGTCACCTGCCGCGTTAACGGTCTCTATGAGGACGGACCCAAGCTGGATGGCGAACCGTGGAGTTCGTTTAATGCCACTATCAAAAGGGACGGCCATCAAGAGATTGACGTCACGCTGACTGTTCTTGAAAGTTACCCCGGGGTTGGTGAGAGTGGGACGATAATATTTTGGGCGGAGGAATCACGCTAACACTATATGAGAGGATTATATGTGATGCCCTTTCTTGCTAGTTAGAAGGAGAGCTGCTTAAGAGAAGGTATATTCAAAAGGGGATGAGATGGGAAAAGAAGTACCTAAAGCTCAAGCTTCTGCACCAGAGGCGAAACGGGTGGAGGTAAAAATATACACGGTCGCTCCGGTGTGTACCGGATATAGTGATGTTCCTCTTCGGCGAAGGCTTCTGGATATCCTTAACGGCGTTCACCTTGGTGAGTTGTGCGTAAGCGAGGAGTTCTTGCCTGTCAGCGAAGCCAGATTCAGTTCTTTAGACGGAAGCGAGGTTACCGTCCAAAATGCCTACTTTAACAAGGCTAATATTCTGTTTGTAAAGGAAATTGGGGGTGAGGAAACCAAGGGACTTGGCGGCGAGGTTGGGAATAAACCGTATCCCTTTGTAGAAAAGCTATCTGCACCAATAAGGCTCCTCATGCCATCCTTCATCCTGACTGGCCGGATGTACTATGCCAAAACCCAGCACCTACGGGATGTGCTGAAGTCAGAGACGAGGTTCCTACCGCTAACAAATGTCGACATATATCCCGCGGAGGGCGAAGGCGAGTCCGGGGTGAGCTTTGTAGCTGTGAACAAAGAACAAATCATCTCCGTGCAAGAATTGTGAGGCTTGGTATGAAGGAGGTAATTGGCGACTCGCTAGTAATTGGAATGAGTGCTGCTCTTCTGTGGCACTTCTCCAATATCTGGCGTTACGGTCAGCACTTGATCCAGGAGCCAAACATAATAATCTTAAGCTTGGAGACGGCGATGTTGTTGCTTATCTTCGCCTTCGGTGTGTACAAACTTGTGGGTGACTTCAGGAGGTAAATGTGGCGGCTCTGCCAGAGGAAATTGAGGTGCTATGCAACTGAAAACAAGGGTCTTTAAGTTATCCAACGGGAAGTATGAGAACCTAAAAGGGTTAGCCCGAGCTATGGGAATATCGCTGGCCCAGGTTTACCGGGTGAGAGAGGGCAAGCGTGATATCGGTGAGAAGTTCATCATCGGGGCGGTGAAGGCCTTCCCTGGAAATAAGCTCGATGACCTGTTTTATGTTGCCCAGGGGGAAGAGGGGGAAATCCGGAATGACTCTTAGAGATGAGGCAGTTAGGTTGAGGGAGAGCGGTCTAACTTATGCTGAAGTCGGGCGCAAATTGGGCATATCTAAGCAGCGGGCGTGGGGAATTATCAAGGAAAAACCGGAACAAAAACCTGCCCCCGACTCTAATGGCATGCTGACAGCGCGCGAGATAGCTCGCTTTCTCAATGTACATATTAACACGGTAAGACGGTGGAGTAATCGTGGAATGCTAAAGACATATCGTATTGGCTCCCGGGGCGATAGGAGGTTCTTGCGGGAGGACGTGGTCGCCTTTCTCAAGGAAGGAAGGAGAAATTGAGTAATCCAGCGGGAGAAGGCTAAAGGTGGCAAATGGGAACACAAAATTTAATGGAGATATACCAGGCCGACAATATTCTGAGAGGCTATATGATATTCGTGAAATCTGCCGATAAAGTAATGAAGTATGCGGACGCTCGTCTGCGTGAAACAGGTTTCTCTTTCATAAAATACATGGTGCTACATATCATAGCCGCCAATGGGGGGATGATGACTCCTTCTGAGATAGCGAATCGGACGTTCAGGAAGCGGAACGATATCACTACATTAGTACGGCGCTTGGCGCGAGATGGATTTGTTGTGACCGAGCGCAGTGATAGAGACGGAAGGTTTGTCAATGTCACACTGACGGATAAGGGGAGAGGTGTGCTGCCACAGATCATATCGGTAGTAAAGGGGATCGCTGACCAAGTGATGTTGTCAATTAATGAAGCTGATGCTGTTGAGTTAGAAAAGTTAATGGGAGTATTGGGGCAGAACGCAGACGATGGCCTGGAATATGTTAGTAGGGTTTGCCAGCCTAAGTCAGCCCTCGACTCTAAGGCAGGAGAAATTGAGTAACAACCTAGGCAGGATACTCAAGCAGCAAAGGGTCATGGTGCCGCTGACGCTACAGGAGCTGGCCCACGCTTCGGGTATCTCCCCGTCATACCTGGGCCGCATAGAGAGGGGGGAGCGCTTTCCCTCGGCCCATGTTCTACGGAAGATGGCCAGCCACCTGGGCCTTACGGAGAGTGAGCTATTTATTTTAGCTGACTACCTGTCTCCCCACCCTTCCACCGGGGCTGAGAGACGCAGTGTTGAGAAATTGGACCCTTATGTGGCCGCGGCGCTGTCACATGAGCCGGTGGAGATACAGCGCGCTGCTGTTGCAATCCTCACCATCTTGAAGAGCATGGCTAAGAGGATATGATAATAAGGAACAAATCATCTTCATGCAAGAATTGTGAGGCTTGGCATAATGGGGGTAATTAGCAACGCGCTAGTAGTTGGAATGAGTGCTGCTTTGCTGTGGCACTTCTCCAATATCTGGCGTTACGGTCAGCACTTGATCCAGGAGCCAAACGTAATAATCTTAAGCCTGGAGACAGTGGTGTTGTTGCTTATCTTAGCCTTCGGTGTCTTCAGACTTGTGGTTGATTTCAGGAGGTAAATGTGGCGGGTGACCATAAGTCCATTATGTGTTGTGGATAACAGCAATCCCGATTACCACAGTATCGGCTTTAGCTCTTTCCTATCCTGAACATCTTAGTCCCACATACCGTGCAGACGCCCTGAGTTGCCGGCTTACCATTTTTCATGGTTATCGCCTTGGCATCCTTCATTTCTCTCTTGGTTCGACATTTCATACAGTATGCTTGCATGAGTCTACCCCCCTTTTGGTACGAAGCATAAGCTATTCGTTTCTACAATGTCAATATATACTCATCCAGTTAAAAGTTAACACAAGCTTGTATTGTAACCTGAGGTCAAAAAAAGGGCAATTGTGAAACACTTACTTGCTCCGTTACTTCGTTCCACAAGACATCGTTTCGTTCAATAGCGATAGGATTTTGCTGGCGGCGTAAAAGAGGCTCCTAGGTATGAGGGCAAGCAGGGAGCCTTTGATTTCACGATGACAGGCGCACCAGAATCAAAATCTGGGCGTTTTTCCGGGGTGGCCAACGGTTCTTATACCTTGGTGATTTGGGGGGTAGTGTTTAAAAGACAAAAAGGGGGCCGGGGATTTGAACCCCCGGCCCCCTACTCTAGTGGTATATACTAAGAAATAATATACTCTTAGTATATTACTATAAGTCAAACAGCGCCGGCTGCAGCGCCTTCTTTTCGGCCACGGCTGCCTCTCTATGCTCCCTCCGATTGGCGCGGTCCCGCTCCTGTCTCACTTTAACCCGCTGCCGATAAATCCAGCTCTTAAGGCGGTTAAGGTCGTCCTCCTGATTGCGGGTAAGTGATTCCACCCGGATGTCCTCGGGCATGGTGGCCCCAGATTCTTTAGCGTGGTGTTTCTCATAGACCTTGCCGGCGATGTAGAGGTAGATTTGAATCCAGTCGCTATCTATCGGCTGGATAAGTGAAGCCGTATAGAGATAGGCGCAGGCCTCGGCATCGGTGCCGGTCATCTCTTCCCCCTTGGTGGCCTTCACGTTCTCGATAAGGCGCTCAAGGGTAATGGCGCCTTTGAGCCATTCCGGGAGGGTATCGCCCCATCCTCCGGGAAAGACAATAATAGGGTCAGTAAAGACACCTGCGATATCGGAGATGCCTTTCTCCATGGTTTGATTATTCAATTGTTATCTCCTGTTTCTTATTTACTGCACGGGCACGTTATAAAAGAGTTCAACATGATTCTGGCTTTCGGCCTCTGCCCCCACCTCTATTCCCAGTTCCTTACTCGCTTCGTTAAGAGCAGTCTCAGCATTATCTATGTCCAGGAAAGCTTTAACGCCCGAAGGGACTCCCCGGAACACAGAGACAACCACATGAATCGGCACTTTTTCACCCCCTTTCTAGGCACAGTTACCCCCTTGCCAAACCGTTGTATTTCAACGGTTTACCCGTTAGTCCTTGAATCTGGTGATGTGCAGGCAGGCATAGTGGGACTTAAACCCGTCAATTCGCCAGTCATAGAATCCGTTGCGGAAGTCAAGAAGATAGTGCCAGTAGCCCTGGTACTCCTGCTCCCGGATGGCTACCAGGTAGTCGGTGAATATTCTGATGCAAGCGCCGCGGCTTCCCCACAGGACTATGACGCTGGGGATATAGTTCTGGTCATCCCGGAATCGGCTAGGATGAAACTCAAGCTGTAGCCTGGGCAGCTTCAGGTTATCAAGCCAGAAGTGCCGGCCGCCGGCATCATACGAGCCAATCCAGATATCCTTGCCCTCGAGGTCTGCAAGGATTTCCATTAGCCGATTGCAGGCTTCACGTCGCTTTTTGCGTAGCGGGATTTGGACACAATTACGGCCTACCTGGAGCTTGGTTTTTGGCTCTGGCTCTTCCACCTTGACATCGGCCTTGCCGAAAAGGTCAGGCTGGTTTGACACGGTATTACCTCCTTTCTCTTTGATTTTGGGCATGGGTTTTCCCTGGAAGTGATACACTTTGCATCAAAATGCATCACTTTGAGACAGTTTTAGATAAGAGACTGTGTGCTGCCGTACTTCCGGCTGGTCTGGGCTTGCTCGATGGCCTCGCTGGGGATATCTTTGCGCACCCTGTCGACAGCACGCTGGATGCTGCCATCGTAGTGCTCCTGGTCACCCCAGCTATGCTCGCCGCCGGTTACCCTCTCTAGTTCACCAAGGATGGAGTTTAAATCATGTTCCATGTATTGGGGCAGGTTGGGCAAATTCTTAGCCTCCCTGGCAACATCACGGGCTTGCTCCAGTGGCTCGGCTGCCTGTTTGATGAATTCCTCAATCTTGTCGGCCGCCTCGCTCACCTTCAAGGCGCTCCATTTGATAGGCACAATATCACCTCCTTTCCCGGGCATGGGTAGCCCTGTAGATTTGAGCGTTAGCCCTGCTAGATTAGAGCTTGTTGAGTGCCATACTTCGCGGGGTTTTGCTCGTAGAGTTCCTGAGCCATTTCCCCTGCTAGTTCCTTCACTTCATCAAGTGAAGGATGGTAGTCAATAGGGAAGGGAAACTCAGAACGGTATCCTGTCTCTGATACCTTCCCCCGAAATTCAAGGTGGTTTATAAAATTCGGGGAATAGGTAATGTCAACCTTGTCACCAGTCTTGAGAATTACCACGAAGTTAATTTTATTTTCACTTGTCACAGTTTCACCTCCTTTCCAGGGCATGGTTAGCCCTGTAGATTTGAGCATTAACCCGCTCATCACCGGCCACCAGCTCCAGAGTTGGTGGCCGGGGTCAGTAGGTTAATGGTTTAGAATAGAGCCTGTTGGCCTGGCGTTACCCGACTTTTAACCTTCAACTTGCCGTTAGACTTGTTCCGTAATTGATTGAGGTACTCCTGTCGCTGGGCCTCGGTGGGAACGTGCTCGGTTTTTCCCGACTCATGCTTTATTTCCACCCGGGTAAGTCCCCGTTCAACCCAGGGGTCTACCATGCGGTTGAAATCGGCAATAACCTTCTTTTCCTCTTCCGGCTTGTAGCCGCCCTGTCCCCACATACCGCCGTAGCCATAAGGGTTGGGGTAAGGCCTAATCTCGATGGTTTCTTCGACATAGATATAGTCGGTTTCGCCATCGTCACTGACGGCATGGATAGGGGTAATGACGATGAGGGCGTAGCTCTTTTCGGTATCGAGCTTGAAGTTAGCGCTCTCTTCTTCTTCCGGTGTCGGGATGCCAGGCAATGTTGCCTGCCCTTGCATTTTTCACCTCCTCTTTCGGACTGATTCTTCTGCTTCGGTAAACGGGAGCTGCCTTAGCCTCTCCCGATTGGCAACTCGCCACTTCCGCCAGGCAATCTGTTTCTGGCGGTAGGTTTGATGCCTATTGGGCGGGGCTACCCCTTCAAAGCTAAGCTGGTAGGTTCCTTCGCCATTTCGGCTCATACAATCCCCCCTTTCCGCCACGCACAAAAAAAGGGGCACTCGCTCCCACGTAGGGGAACGAATACCCCTGAAAAAGACAAAAAGAGGCGGAGTTACCCCCGCCTCTTTTGCGTGGCTTTCTGTTCGGTCAAGCGTTCAATTTCGGCTTAAGCTATGCGGCTACTGGCTCTTTTGCCTTGCGCTTTCGCTTCGGCTTGTCGGCTTTGGTGATTTTCTCGGCTTCGGCAACCGCTTCCTTTGCCTCGGTGTCCTCTGGCTCGGTTGCCTCGGTTGGCTCTGGCTCGGTTGCCTCAGTTGCCTCGGCTGGCTCTGGCTCGGCTTCTGGCTTCTCTGAACCTACCAGCATCGGCATGTTGACTAACTGATAACCGTCAACCTGAAAGAGGACTGGCGAATTGCCATCGGTGAGCTTAAAGTCCACCATACCGCTACAGGCTTTCAAGGCATCGGCGAAATACTTGCCGTCAAGCCTTACCTTGTTAGCTTCCCCCTCAATATCGGCTGGCATTACCGCCCGCCCCTTATCATCGGGGCTTGACAGCATCACCAAACCGTTATCAAGGGTAATGTCTATCGGGTATGACTTGCTATCGGCAAGGGCTTTGAGAGAGCTAACCGCCTTGATGGCCTCTACGGTGTCAAAGTGGACAACGGTTTTTGCCTCGTTCGGAATGAGCTTATCATAATCGGGAAAAGTGCCATCGGCACTTGTGAAGCTATACCGTATTGCCTCAGTATCAATAATCAGCTTCGTTCCGTCAAGGCTCTCACCGCTTGCCTCAAAGCTCAGGTTGACCCGCCTTGCTTTCCGCAGGGCGTTGGCGATACCTGCCAGGTCGTCACGGACAATCAGGGCTTCCCCCTCGCCGTCAAAGTCTATACTCTGGACTGCCAGCCTGAAACCGTCAGCACTTATCAGCTTTAGCTTCCCCTCACCAGCCTTGAATAGCACACACTGTAAAACAGGTCTGTTATCCTCAGTAGCGGTAAAGGGGAGCGTTCTGTTAAGTGCCTCGGCAAGCTCCGCATTCCCGATGTTAGGCTTGACGGTGTTGTTGGGGCTTACCCTGACCTCGGCTAGGGTCATGGGGGTTTTATCCCCCACCCATGCCATGTCCTCAAGGTAACTGGTATTGCTACCGCAAATCACCTTGAGGCGTTTCCCGATGCCATGCGACTCGCTATCAGCATCATTGGCGGGCACAACCTTGACCACGTTAGAACCCGCAATCGCCTTAAGGTAACCGAGTAAGCCTTTACGCCCTATGGTGAAGTCCATTAGCATCAGCCTTTCAGCCAATGCCCTTGATAGAGCGTTTACCAGCATAGCCCTGTGAGCTACAAAGCCGTTACCTGAACGCTTGCCCTCAATATTCAGTTTTTCCAGTTTAATCACCCCTCTTGGCTATCTGGCTAGTGGGCAAATCCGCCAGCTTCACCTAGTAGTCAGCTTCCGTCAAGCTGCGATACGCTAGCCTTAACGGTGCTGCCACTATATACATCGGGCAAAGGGGGTAAAACGTCAGCCCCTAAAAGAGGCTTTTTTGTGTCCGCTTTCGGGACTTCCATAGATAGGTGCGCTCGGCGTGTGTCAGGGTTTCCCCATCCTGTATCTTGCCAGCTATGGCTAGCAAGCGGTCTGGTGCGTGTAGTAGTTGCTCTTTAATCTCCAACCATTGAGGTATGTCCAGTGCTTTATCATCGGCAATCAGGTCGCCAAGCTCGGTCAGGTTGCCGTCAGTATCGGTCACTGGTCTTGATAGCCGTTCTATCTTGATAGCCTTTGGGCATTTGCCATAAAGCAAATCCTCTTTGCATTTTTGCCTCTGGCGGTTGCTACAGTGCCCGCAGTCCAGCCCGCTAGTAAGGCGGTAATTCTCCCGCCAGTAGTCGGCTCTGGTTCGGCTGGCGATGCGATACATGGCGGCTGGCGATAGCTCGGTGTTACGTGCTACATCGGCAAGGGTCATTATAATGGTATGTAGCAAGTCCCCCATGTCCTGAGTTGGCACTTTCTTGGCAAAGGTTAAGGCTATCTGATAATAGGCAAGGTATTCGCCTTCAAGCTGGTCATATCCTTCACCGATGCCGTTAGATTGCTCCCGCTTTCGCCTTTGGCTTGACCTGATAAGGCGTGGCTTTGTCGTGCTAGTCCGGCGGGTGGCACTCTTACCGCACCACTGGCAAACGCCTTGCGGTTCGGCCAGTGTCCATACTCTATGGCACTGGCTACAGTGCCCCTGTAGGGCGTTCTGGTGGCTCTGGTCGTGGTTCTGGACAGTAACGCTAGTCATACTTCCCCCCTTCCAGAGCAAGCGTTCAGTTCAGCTTCAACTATATTCAATTGTTAATGTTCTACTATCAAGATAGCATTTTATGACTCTGCTGTCAATATAATAAGTATTACATTTGATGTATACACCACACATATGATTTTTCAAGACTCATAATCATAGTGATTTATGATGGTGATGGTGATGATAAAAAAAGAACTGGCAAAAGCTCAAGAAGCTAAACGTTCAAGCCTTGCCAGCCCTGCTAACGATGACGGCTGTTAGCTCCAGTCGCCGTCAACTAGCTCTGATACCCAATCTGGGAAATGCACATCATTGATTTCGGCGTTTACCGTGTCCAGTATTTCCACCAGCTTTTGGGGCGATTTCCCCAGGAGCAGCCCCACGCCCAGCCAGCTCCGGCAATTGACCAGGACACGGCTCTGTTCTTCGGCGGGAAGGTAGCCGAAAATCTCCGTCATCATCTGGCACAGCGTGCCGTAAAAAACGGTGGCGGCTTCCTGCTGGTCTTCGGTCATCGGTTCGCCCAGGCAATTTTTTATCTCTTTGGTCAGCTCCTCCACTACCGGTCTTCGGGACTCCTTTGAAACACACGGTAACTCTGTCATGGTCTTTCCTCCAGCTTGTCAATTATTTGTTGTGCCGATTCCCGTATCTGGTCTATCAGGTCGCTGTACTCAGGTTGGGCCTTCATTTGCTCCAGGGTCATGCCCCGCTTCAAGGGAAACCCCGTACCGCCGCCCCGCCGGAGGCGCTTCACCTGTTCCTTGCCTCCCAACCGCTCCCTTACCTGCACAATGATGCCGTTTTCAAGGTCTACATGGTCAAAACGAATACGCCCCTTGACCACGGGGATATCCTTGCTTCGCGCCAGGGCGGTACTGGCTTTTTTCTCCAGCACCCGATTCATGCCGCACATCGGGCATACGATATAGACGACCTCGGCCATTTACTCTCCGCTCCCTTCTATTCTTTCCATCTCGCGCTGCAGGTCCAGCTGCGTTAATTGAGCGTAGATAAGGGTTGTCGCCGGCTGTTCATGACCGAGGAAGGACTGCAATCCACCTATGGACATTCCCCGATTCAGCAGGTCAACCGCCCGGCTGTGTCTCAGAGTGTGAGGCGATACCGTCTCCACCCCCGCCTCCAAACACAGCCTCTTGAGCAGCATCCAGTAATCGTAATACTTTCCGGGAAACAGCCTTCCGTTGGCATTCCGGGCGTACTCCTGAAGCTCCGACAGGAACGCCCGGTCGGGAATGGGAACGTAGCGTTCCTTATCCCCTTTCCCCACAAGCCTGATGCCGGACCGCTCGATGTTAGCTGCTTTCAGTTCCATCAACTCCGCGATGCGAAGTCCGGCCATGAACAGTGTTTTTATTGTCATGCGGTCGTGCCCTTCCTCCGCTGTTTTGATGAGCTGGTCAATGACCTCCCTCGGGTGATACCTGGGCAGCCTCTTCTGGACCGGTATGAACTCCTTTTTACCGAACGGCCAGCGGCGTTGCTGGTATTCGAAGTATAGCTTTATGGCCGCTTTGTGCCGTTGAAGCGTGGTCCCCTTCTTAAATCGCTGCAGAAAGGTTTTTACTTCCTCGTCTATCGGCTCGTCGGCCGAAATACACCGCTCCAACATGGCCAGGCTGTTGTGATAAGCCTGCTTGGTCGTATCTCTTAAACCGTCATAGCGTTGAAGAAAACCTTGAATGTCCATCTACCACCCCTATTGACAATGTAAGAATAATTATATTATAGTATAGGTGCTACCAGGCTGTCAAGGGGCAAACAGCCGTTGTATAATACAGAGAGGAGAGACCGATGCCAGTTAGACTTAATAGAAATCAGCTGCTCGAACTGATAGAGTCCATAGAAGTCGCTGGCGGGGATGCGTCCGAGTTGCGGCGCGAGATGGAGGCATTAGGCCCCGACCAGGAAATCCGGACACGTCCGCGTAGACAGGGATCAAGATTTAACGACGAGGAAGAACCTACACCCGCCGAGCGCCTCAACCACAGGGTGGGCGACCTCTTCGATAGCGGGATTTCCGACGAGCTGCTTGACAGGCTTGTCGAGCTCGACAAGAACCACAGCCAGAAGGAACTCCGGGCTATGTGCGTTGGAGCCGGGTTGAGTGCCGGCGGGGATAAGAAGGAGCTGGCTGCCAAGCTGGTGTCCAAGGGGGTACTGTGAAGCCGCCAAAGAGATGCCCCAACTGCGGGGGCCCCCTGGATAAAAACTGGTGCTGTCATAAATGCAATATCTGCCCTACTAAGCGATAAGAGGAGGCAAAGGTTATGGAAGAGGTGGAAGAGAAGGCAGACTTTAACAGGCAAAGGGAGTGGGAGGGCAAGCCGGGGGAGGTGACTATTCCGGAGGCGTACTTAAAAGGGCTGAGACATGAGATAGTGGTGTTTACCAGAAAGGAAAGGGGTGGCAGCGACTTCACCTTCCGCTGCCAGAAATATGAGCAGGCTCCCGATGGCCAGTGGAGATTTGATGGTGTCGTGATTGACACGTCGATTAAGAACGCAAAGGGCAAAGTTGAAACGGCCAGGATCACCTATCACCCGGAGGTTTCGCTGGTCAATGTCAGTTTTATGGTCGTTCCGGCTCCCGAAGACGCTGAGACATAAAGGCGTTCATCGCACGGATTTTAGCTTCTCCCTTTAGCTTGGAATCCTTGAACGCCTCCTTGCACTCTCTGGCCACCCGGGTAAACTTACCCCGCTGCGGTTCCAGCCAGGGTGTCGCCTCGCGGCCGGTTTGGGTTTCCCTGAGAACTAACTTCAATTCGCTCGGCATATGCGCCTCCAAGCTGGATTGTAGGCTGCATCATATGATACAGCCTATGTTATTACATTTCATGCACAATAGAATGAAGAAGGGGAGGCATACCTGCCTCCCCTTATCGATTATGCCTTATGACCGTGTTTACGCTTTCCTCCGCAGCCGGCTGATGCAGCTGTTCATCGCGTGAATTCTGGCGGACCCAGACTTGTCGGCCGTCTCTCTGGCGCAGGTAGCCGGGTCGCCGCCTGCCTTGAACAAGTGGGCCAACAGGTGCTTAGGCACCGAGCCCTTGGGGAAGCTTCGGATCTTCAGGCTAACAAGGCGTTTGGACCAGGGCACACTGGGGTAGAGGATCGCGTTACCAGCTTCGTTTAATGAAATTCCTGCCACTTTCCTACCTCCTTTAAGAGTATTTCCCGTTTATAGGGATTGCTGTCGTCGACCTCGACAAAAAAGAAACGGAGCAAGCCAACGCTTGCCCCGCTGTAATTATTCCCGCTATTCTTTTCAGACATTTTATTTCTTCACGATACGCTCCCCCAAAAAAATATCGGGGCAAGCTACCTCGCTTGCCCCGAGTCAGTTAATATTGTTGCACAGTCGCTGGGGAGTTGTCAAGCCAACTGGTCAATAATCGTAGTGGCCACCTTGCGTATGTCGCCCAGGTTTTTCTCTAGCACATTTTTGTCCCTGGCCCACAGGGCCACGTAGGGGAAGGACCTGACACCAGTATCGAAGCCGTAATGAGCTCCCACGACGAAGGCCGCGCTCTCGGCGATGGTTTCGGCGTCCTGCCGGGAGATCTGGAACACTCCTACCGAATAGTAGTGGGCTATCTCGTGGGCCAGGCTCTTGAGCTGCTGGGCCCGCGGCTCCTCGGGACGGATCCAGATGCCGGTTGCAGGGGCGTACTGCCCCTTAATGCCCGGGTCCTGATGCGGCCGCGACTCGAAGCTTACCGGAAAATTTTTGGCTTTCATCAGGGCTAGAAGCTTGGTGAAAAGCTCCTCGTTTACCTCACCGGTGAGGACCGGCACCTCGAACTCCGGCAGGGGCTCCCCCTCGGTCTGAGAAATATCGAAAACGTAGACTACCTTGAAGAAGCGCGGCGCGGCCTCCATCTCTTCGACTGGTGCGCCACACTTCGGGCAGAACCTGGAACCCTTGGGCACCTTAGCGCCACATTTAGGGCAGGCCGGCCTCGGCGGCAGCACCGGCGCCAGGATAGCGATCCCCTTCTCGCCTCTCTTCACCGACCGCTCCATCTCCCTCCAGGTGTTGAAGCCGGCGACCTTGATAGCGTTGGGCTTCTGCATACCTATCAGGATGAGGTTACCGATACTGTAGTCATGGAACTTGGACATGGTAGTCAGAAACAGGCGGAACTGGTAGCTCTCCTGAATGCCCTCGACGCCGGTCTTGAGCTGCTTCATGACGGCATCGACCTTGCGCTCTTTCTCTTCCGTCGCTACCGGCGACGTTAACAGGCTGTAGTCAGGAATAGGCTCGCTGACAAAGCCGGTAAGATTGCGGTACTGCGGCGGTACCGGCTCGCCGCCCTCGATGATGACCAGGGGGAGTATCTTCTTCCCGGCAGCTAAATGGGGATATTGCGGCTGCCGACTTTTCGGCGTATGCGGATATAATGGCTCTTTAGGCATTTTCCTTACCTCCTAATCTGCTTCTTTGGGTAGAGGTTCTCTTACCAGGCTGGCCAGGTGGCGGTATTCAGGGGATACCGGCTCGCCGTCTTCAACCGTCATAGGCGACATTTTACCCCACATACCCGGGTGTTTGGCTTGATAGTGGCCCCGGAGCCACGATATCCTGTCGAGGAACCTTCCTTCTTCCAGGAGCTCCTTCGGCGCACATTCACCACACTGACGGCAGCAAAATTTTCTAATCGGGTCTCCTTCTGTACTGGCCAGAAGCTCCAGGCTGCTGCCAGGCATACCACTAGACAATACGCCAATATCCTCCAAGTGTTTCAGAACACTCTCCTCGAGTTGATCTCGATTCTGGTCTTTCCAGCCGAAGCGATTGATATTCTCGGCCCCTTCTAATTCCCAGATCGTCTTTCCCGTTTTCTTATTCTCCACCCATATGTTCGCCTTGTAGGGAGGTAAAGATAAATAAACCTCAACGTCGTTCCTCGATAGCTTTTCGGTGGCGGGTAGCTCCGTCCTCGGCTGCCGGCCACCCGGCACATGGGGAAATTGCGGCTGCCGGTTCTTCGGTACATGCGGATACAATGGCCTTTTCTTGCTCTCATTTTGTGGTTTTCTAACCTGGGGCAACAACCGTTCCCCATGGTCCGCCATCACCTCCGATAAAGGTTTCGGGTTAAAATACATGTCCCTCTCTATCATTATCCCGCCGGGGCCACGAACTGACTCCATCTCAGAAAGTGAGAAGTAGCCAAGCTCTTTCTCAAGTCCTACCACCCAGCCAAAGAATATGTCCTTGCCATCGAATTCTGTGGCGTACCAGGTCCATTGTGTCCATGGGGTGAAGAATTTGACATGAACAATCGGGTCCTCCACATTCTCTTGGCTGTAAAGAGGCGGGATTTTCTTTCTGATATCTTCTGTTAGTA
>Ga0315547_1000517_pt1 | contig 37689 bp, 55 predicted proteins | sample SalMarSW160240MG_2_FD_202542 | JGI IMG/M metagenome (GOLD analysis project Ga0315547, IMG submission 202542) | Salt marsh sediment microbial communities from the Plum Island Ecosystem LTER, Massachusetts, United States - Salt Marsh Sediment SW1601-240 ...
TTCAGCTATCTTATGTCGGAGAATTAAAAACCAAAATACAGGAATATCTAAGAGATTTATGGCAATATGGCCGGGAAGAGGTAAAAAGCGAACTGGGTAAGATGAAATTTGTCGATATAGTCCCCGGGTTACCGCCTAAAAAAGCCCTGCAATATTTAAATAATAAATCTTTTTGGATTGCTGGGGTGGTAAGAGATAGTGTCTTAAAAGAAGCAAGGGCAATTTTATATAACGGTTTAAAAGGCGGGGCCACTACCCCAGAGATAATGTTTCAATTGGATGGATTTTTTAAAGAATATATCGGGACTACTGCAATAGAAATAAAAACCGGGAGAGAATTAACTCCCTGGCACCTTGAAAATGTAGTAAGAACCAATTTTAGCGATGCTTACAATGAGGGGCGCTGGGCCATGATGAACGATCCGGATGTAGGGGATTTTGTACCGGCAGTAGCCTATTCCTCTGTTATGGATGATCGGACTACCGAGATTTGTGAGCGGTTGGATGGTCAGGTATTTGAAAAGGGCGATCCTGATTTAGCCAGGATAAAACCACCTAATCATTATGAGTGCAGGGGAACTCTGGTCCCAGTAACTAAATATGAAAAATTTACCCCGATATCCCGGGAAAGGAAAGCGGGGATCATGGCTATAAAACCTAAAAATTTTGTAAATTTAGAAGGAGATGAGTTATATGCCTTACAAGTATCCGAGTAATATCCCAGAAGGGATAAAAAGTCTACCGGCAGAAGCCCAGAAAACCTGGATTGATATTTATAATAATGCCTGGGAACAGTACAAAGATCGGGCAGAAAAAGAAGGTTTGGCTAATGCCACAGCCTGGGCCGGTCTTAAAAAAGCAGGTTGGAAAAAGGATAAAGAGGGTAACTGGGTTAAAACTGAAACACAAGGGAATCTAAACGCTATGGAATTGGCAATATTGGAAGCTTATTCCCAGACTTATGAATTAAAAGATGTTGAGGTATTTGGTATTGGAACATGGAAAGGTAATAAAATCACCGGTGAGGATATTGATAATATTGTAAATGGCACTAATGAAATAATTGATAAATTAAAGCCGAGAGTAAAATTAGGCCATAATGACAAGCAGGATCTATTAAGAAAAACAGGGCTCCCGGCTGGCGGTTGGATCACTAAATTAAAAAGAGTAGGGGATAAAATTTTAGTTAACATTAAGGAAGTGCCTAAGGTTTTATATCAATTAATTAAAAATGGAGCATATAAGAGGATATCCAGTGAGATTTTAGCCAATTATACCGAGCCCAGTACTAAAAAGAAATATGCAAAGGTCCTTTCAGCCATAGCTTTTTTAGGTGCTGATCTACCGGCAGTAACCAATTTAAAAGATATTGCTGCCTTATATGATTTTAATGAGGATGCCAATTTAATTATATATCAAAAAGCAGAAAAATATAATTGTGAATGTATTAAATGTGGTTATAAAATGACCAGTGATAAGCATTGTAATGAAATAAAATGTCCCGAATGTGGTGGCCAAATGAGAAGGGTTGAGAGGCCTGGACCGGGGCAATCACATATAGAAAAATCCAAAGAAAGGAAGGTATATATCATGCCAAACGGAATTAAGATCACTGAAGTAGAAGGAAAGAAATTTGTCGCGGTGGAAGATTTTGAGAAACTGGAAAAGGAAAAAGAGACAGTGGACAAAGAAAAAGAAACAGCCGAAGGCTTTAAAGAGAAATTTGAAACCGAAGAGAAAAAAGCCAAAGAAGCAGAAGAAAAACTAGGCAAAATCTCTAAGGAAAAAAGAGACTCTGAAATTAAAACCTTTATTGATGACCACTGCTCTGATAAAGACATGCGTTTTCTACCTAAACAGAAAGAAGTTTTGATGGCTCTTGTGGAGTCCACTTCTGACGAAAAGAAAATCAAATTTACGGTAGACGACAAAGAGACAAAACTTTCACAGCGGGAATTACTGGAAAAATTTATCGAACTTCAACCAAATTTCTCTGATTCCATTTTTGCTGAATTAAGCAAGGGTGAAGAGGAAGAGGAAAAAGGCAAAGATAAATTAACTCCAGAAGAAAAGAAAGTCCAGAAATATATGGCTGAAAATAAAGGCGTAAGCTATAGAGACGCTGTCTTAGCTGTTCTGGATTCTACTGAAGAAAAAAAGAAAAAATAAAAATAAAAATAAAATTGGAAAGAGGTGTTAAATAATGTCTCAAGCTGCCGGTGTTTTAGATTTAACTTTTAAAGCTGGTGCAGCCTTAACTGATAATCAATACCATTTTGTAAAATGTGATGGGGCTAGTGGTGTTGTCGTTTGTGGTGTTGCCAAGGAGCTTTCTACTGGAATTTTACAGAATGCTCCCGCTGACACTAAAGCTGCCAGAGTAAGATTATTAGGTACAAGTAAATTGGTTATGGGTGGAGCATGCAGTGAAAATGCACTCTTAACTCCTGATGCTAACGGACACGGAGTATTAGCAAATACAGATAAAGATTATGTCGGAGCAATAGCTCTGGAAGCTTCCGGGGGTGCAGATGAAATAATAGAAGTTTTGATTACTAAATTGCATCTTATTGTTGGTGCTTAATAAATAATTTATAAAAGAATCGAGGTGAAAATTAAATGCCAGAACCAGGAAATGTTCATACTGATAAAATTTTAACTAATATCTCGATAATGTACCGTAATGCGGCCTATGTCGGAACAGAAATAATGCCGATTGTACCGGTTAAAAAGAAATCGGATATATATTATATATATAATTCTAAGGCTGATCGGTTTAGGATTCCCAAAACTTTGAGGGCTCCTAGATCCGAGTCAAGAACCGTAGATTGGAAAGTAACCACTGATGGTTATGTCTGTGATGAGCATGCTTTAAATGATTTAATTGATGATATAGAAAGAGATAATGCCGATAAACCTATAAACCCTGAAGTAGATACCGTAGAATTTTTAACTGATATTATTCAATTAAGTTTGGAGATGAGGATCAAAACTATATTAGAATCAAGTTTATCTGCCAATGCTCCAAGCGTTGAATGGGGTACTTATGATACCTCTGATCCAATAGCTGATATTGAAACCGGAAAGAATGCTATACATGCAGTAATTTTCAAAGAGCCAAATGTATTGCTATTAGGAAAGGCTGTTTATGATAAGTTAAAACACCATCCCAAAATTTTGGATCGGATTAAATATGTCCAAAAAGGAGTAGTTACCGCTGAACTTATGGCCAGTGTATTTGAGGTGGAAAAGGTAATCGTCGGTAAAGCTGGATATAATACCGCCAAAGAAGGTAAGACTGCGGTTTTATCTTATCTCTGGGGTAAGAATGCCATATTGGCTTATGTAGAACCTAAACCTGGATTAAAAAAATTCTCTTTAGGTTATACCCTCCAATCTAAAAAATTTCAAACCAGAAGGGCAAGAATAGAAACAAAACATAGTGATTGGTTTGAAGTAGGCGATGTAGAAACCGAAAAAATGATTTGTGCTGCCTGCGGATATAGAATATCCCCAGCAATAACTTAATAAATAAAATTATGAGGGGGAGAATTATGTTCTCTCCCTCTAATAATAGGAGATTTAAATGGCTTTTTGTGAAGATACTGATGTTTTAACTAATTTGAATATATCAGCAACCGAAGTACCTTCTGCACTTTTAGCTAAGGCTATTATTAAAGCCGATGCAGAGATAAGAGCAGCTTTTTCATCTGATCTATTGGCTGCCCTTGACGCTTTAGAGACTACCCCGGCTATTATAAAATCTTTGGCTGAGGATATTGCTTCTTATTTTGTAATGAGGGGTCTGTATTCAGGAAGATCACCGAGCATAAATGAATGGATCGATAAATATAAAGAGGCAATAAAGGCCCTTGAAAAGATTGCTGAAGGTACTTTGCAGATCGAGGGTATTACTTTAAAAGTGGGGAATGTTCAATCTTCTACCAAAGATTATAAACGGACTTTCGATGAAAGGGATGAGACTAACTGGGAAACCGATTCTAATAAGATAGAGGATTTGGCTAATGACTAACGGAGCATTAATTAGTTATGAGATAAAAAACGATGAGAAGGTAAAGGCTCTATTAAAAAAAGCCGGGAATAAAGCTAAGGATCTTAGAATCCCTTTGAAGCGGTGCGGGATTTTAATGCTAAGCTCTATCGATAAAAATTTTAGAGCGGAGGGTAGGCCTAAAAGGTGGGCTCCACTTTCCCCTATGACTATAGCCATGCGGAGAAAAAAAGGAAGGGGAGCGAAAATCCTGCAAGATACCGGAATGGGTAAGGAATCTATTGTTTACGAAGTTATATCTAATCAGAAAGTACAGATCGGCACTAATCTTGGTTATATGAAGATACACCAGGAAGGTGGTTCAATTAAGATACCGGCTAGGGATATTTACCCGGTGAAAGCGAAGGTTTTACATTGGGTTGATCCGGGCACAGGGGAAGATATTTTTGCGATGCACGTTCACCAGAAGGCAAGAACGGCCAAGATACCACAAAGGAAATTCTTATTATTCCAGGAAGATGATAAGAAAAATATTGTAAATATCTTCACTGAATATTTAGAGGAAATAACCAGATGAAAATAGAGACAATTTGGAATAAGGTTAAAACCATTTTAGAAGAAGATGCTATTTTAAGCCCTTATATTAAAGTGGTTTATTCTGGGACCCGGGACGATATTCCGACAAATATGTTTCCCTGTATTATTTTGGAGCCTACTAATGCACCGGAAGAGGCAGTAACCATGCCCCACAATACAGAGATAAATTTTACCTTAACCATCTTTGGTTATATAAAAATATATGATGTTGATAAGCAGATAGTCGGAGATGCCACCAATAAAGGGATTCTTGATCTAAACTTTGATATTAAAAAAGCCCTGGGCACTTATATTGATCTGGATGAGGAATGTCTATACTTTAGCTTCCCGGATACCAGGTTCGATTTTAGCTCGTATCCGTTCCGGGGGGTAGAGATTGATATGAAAATAACTTTAAGGCAGAGCTTTGTTACTAGGGAATAAAAAGAGGGTGATCTTATGTTATTAAAATATAATCGAAGCAGAGAATTGGAAATAGTCGGATTAGGTATTTTCCAGCCTGATCAATTTGTGGTAGTTGGAGATGAAGAGAAGGCAAAAAAATATTTGGACTCTGGCTATTTCGATATAGTTAAAGAGAAAAAGAAAAGAGCTAAAAAATCTAAAAGGAAAGGAGTTGACAAATAATGGGACAAGGATCAAGAGGACACATCGGAATTAAAAAAGAGACTACCTGGGGCGAAAAGGTAGCGGGCGCTAATGATTGCTTTTTGCCGTTTTTATCTGAAACCCTAACCGAAAATATTGAAGAACTTTTATCTGCTGCACAAAGAGGGATACTTGATGAGCCAAAATCTTACCAGGGAGAAAAATCCTTTGGTGGGGATCTTGTAATCGAGGTTAACCCGCAAACCAGTTTCGGGCATATTCTGCGTAGTGCTTTAAATAAAGCGGCCACTGCAGAAGCTGCAGGTACTACTCAAACCGAATTAGAAGATTGTGAGGATAAGTGGGATGAACTGGTGGATGGCGGGGTAATATCCGGGGTGGATGCAGTTGATTATAAGAAAGGAACAAAATCGGTTAAATTGCAAGTTACCGCTGATGTGGCTGCTGATGATATTTTAGCTACGGAAGTATTGGGTTCAATAGATATGACATCAGATACTCATGTTAAATTATGGATAAAATCGTCTGTTGCCTGTGAAAATGCTGATGATCTGAAATTGAGACTTAGTAATGTAGCTGAATGTGATGGAGAAGAAGGCGTAACCATGAAAACGGTTAATATTGGAACTTTAGTAGCTAATACATGGACAGAGGTAACTCTATCTATTACTAATGATTATCTTAATGATGTTGATTCTATCGGAATCATAATGCATGGAGATATAGGCGAATGTACTATCCATATTGACGATGTTAGAAGAGTAGTAACCGGAGAAGCTGCCACCGCCAAACAGCATATATTTACTCCTAGACAGGCTACCGATTTTCATGCAGATTGCCCGATTAACCCATATACCTTAGAAGTTTACCGGGATCAAGGGAATGCTTTCCAATTTTTAGGGGCAATTGTTAATACTATGGCTTTAAATTTCTCTACCACCGATAAGATCTTAAAGGCCACTTTGGGGATCATTGCTAAAAATTTAGGCGATGTAGAAAAGACCGGTTTATCACTTGAAACCCAGAAACCATTTGTTTGGGAAGATGCCACGATCACAATAAGTGCAGCCGGTACTGTTCCGGCAGTAGATGCTATGAATGATCTAGAAAGTTTTAGCTTAACTTGGGACAATAAATGTGTGGCTAAATATTTCTTGAATAATACGGCTATCCCCGGGAAGATTATTAGAACTGGTTTTAGGGAAATACCGGTTAGTTTTGTTATTGATTTTGTGAATAGGACTGAATATGATAACTTTCTTGCTGGTACAGAACGATCTTTCACGATTAAATTTGTAGGGGCAAAAATTGATACTGGACCCCCAGCGTCTTATTATACCATACAGATTGATCTGCCTTCAGTTAGATATTTGGCTTATCCTATCAATATAGGCGGGCCGGGAAGGTTAACCTGTGCAGTTACTGCAAAGGCAAAATATTATTCTACTTATCCCCTTTTAGCAACACTGATTAATCTCGAAGATACAGGGGAATATGACGACTAGGTATAAAGATAAAGGGTAGGACAAAATTTCGTTATGTAGGGTATATAGGGTAGTTTTTAGGGGGTATTTTGAATAATTATGTTAAAAGAAAGGAGTAATTATGCCTAAAATTAAAATGCTTGATGATAAGGAATATGAATTAAAATCTTTATCTTCATTAGACCTGAAAAAAATAGATGAAATAAAAAAAGAAAATGAGGAGAAAAAGGGCAAGGGTATATCAGATTATGACATGACCTTTAAATTATTCCTTTTTGCCTTTAAGAAATTCAATCCCGGGATGAAGGACATGAACTTAGATGAGTTTATGGACATATTCCCGCTTGTAGATATGGAGAATAAATCTAATGAAATAATGAAGATAACCGGGTTGGATTTCAAGAAGGGAATTGGCAAGAAATAATTCGAACTTTAGCTATCGCTTATGGCTGGAGTTATACTCAAATATTGCCGATTCCCTTAGTAGAGCTTGGACCTATTATGAGAGATGCAAAAATAATATCCGAACAAAAATTAACTTATTTGGGAATAATAAAATTATAATTTTATTTCCATAAAACTGTAAGATTAAATTTACTAATTTTGGGATTATTAATTACCATAACTGAAAAAGTTGCTTTTTGTTTGGCAGCCAGTGTTGAAGGATCAGCATAACCTGATGTGATAGATATAAGTTTATCATATTTATCAAGAGCTTGGATTTTTATTCTAACATCTGTAGCAATAACTTTGCTTGTATTTTGTATGATACCTTCAACATAAATATAGTTGCCAGTTTTACTTATATAATTAGTCCAATCAATAATTTTTATATCGGCTGTTGGTTCTGGTTTTGATTTTATTTCTGGCTCTGGCTCTGGCTCTGATTCTAGTTCTATTTCTGGTTCAGATATTATTTGAGGTTCAGGTGATTTTTGAGATGAATTAGTTCCTTGAACGATGGAAATGATATAGCCAAGCGTCTCATATTTGGAGATTAAACTTTCTTGGTTAGTAATACATATATTTTTGCCTTCTTGGTCTTTTACAATATATAAAGTTGCAAAAGAAAAATTAAAGAAAATTAGATTTAGAAAAAATATTAAGAAAATGATTAATAGGGAAAATTTAAACTTTTTCATAATAATATACCTCCTAATTTGGTTATTATTATAACATGTCCAAAAAAGGAAATAAATAGTGTGAGGTGAAATAATAATTGGCAGATATTTGGATCAATATTTTAGGTAATGCCACAAAATTAAAAGGTGCTCTAAGTGGAGCGGGTAAAGATGTAACCGCTTTTGGTGAAAAAATAGGCAAAATGGGCAGGACAATGACTATTATGGGCGGGGCGGTTACTGCTGCATTTGGAGCAATAGTTTTTAAGACTACTAAGCTGGGTGATACTTACGACAAGATGTCTAAGCGGACCAATGTTGCGGTAGAAACTTTGTCGGCTTTAGGTTATGCTGCCAAAATTAGTGGGGCAGATCTTGATACAGTAGAAAAATCATTACGATATTTGGCTCGTGGTATGGATGATATGTCTATGGGGGTAGGTGAAGCTAAAGATGCCTTTGAATATCTTGACATAGCAGTTACTAATACTGAAGGCAATTTGCGACCGACTATTGATGTATTAAAGGAAGCAGCCACTAAATTGGCCGGGATGACAGATGAAACCAAGCAAGTTGCCCTGGCCACCGATATATTCGGGGCTAGATATGGTACTCAATTATTACCTTTACTTAAAGAGGGTGGAAAAGGCATTGAGGATCTTATGAATAAGGCTCGGGAATTAGGGGTAGTGATGTCCACAGAAGCAGCAGCTAAGGCAGCAGAATTTAATGATCGATTGACCGATTTAAAAGAATCTATCGGGGGCATGGGTAGAGATATCGGTAGTGTATTAATTCCGCCATTAATCGATTTGTCTGAAAAAGCATTAAGACTAATTAAGAGAGTTAAGGAATGGTCAGAGGCAAATAAACCATTAATGGAAATAATTGTAAAATTAAGCGCGACTATAGGGGTTATGGCTGCCGTTGGTGGACCTATTTTAATGGCAGTGGGGGCTCTTATAAAAATGAAAGCGGCAGTTGTTGCGATGGGGACTGTTTCTGCTGGTCCGGTAGGGATAGCCATAGCAGCTATAGCGGCTTTAGCAGCAGGATATTTAACATTGAAGGAGAATATAAAATCAGCCGAAGATTATATGAGCGATTTCCGGGTGAGTCTCCAAAAATTAACTGAATTAGAAGAGTTAGACGCTTTAATTTTAGATTTAACCGAGAGGATTAAAAAATTAAAAACAGGATTAGAAACAGTAAAACCAGGGGAAGAATATGATGATCTTCTTAATTTTTATGAAACACTAAATAAAAGATTAGAAGAGGCCAAGAAAAAAAGAGAAGAGTTAACCAGGGTAGAAGAAAAATCATTTGAGGATATTCTGGCAGAAGTTGATAAGATGTCCAAAATCGGAGATATTTTACAACCCGCAGAAGAAGCTATTAAAAAAATAGTTGATTCATTCACCCCTTATGAAAAAAAATTACAAGCAATTAATGATAGATATGATGAAGCAAGAGAAAAAATAAAAGAGTATATAGAAGATGAAGAAGAATTAAAAGTTGCGACAGATAAATTAAACGAAGGAGAAAAAGCAGAAATAGCTTTGCTCGATAGACAGGTAACGGCACTTGATAAAGCTGCTGAAGCAAAAAAGAAACTTGCTGATTTAACCAAAAGCCTGACCGACAAAATTTATGAATTTATCCACACTGAAGAAGAAGTAAAATTAAGGGATATTAACCGGGAATATGATTTATTAATAGAGAATGCTAAAGAAGTATTTAAAGATTATAATGATTTAAGAAAAGCGATGGAAGCAATAAATAAAGAACGACAAAGAGAAATTGATGGGCTTAAGGAAGGGATTGAATTAAAAGATAAAACAATAGAAGATAATAAAGATTTGGCAGATAGTTATAAAGAATTAAAAAAACCAATTGAGGAAGCCACTAAAGTAACTGAAGAACTGGGAATACTCGGGGGAAAAGCATGGGAAAATCTTTCAATTAAAATAGAACATGCTACTACCACACTTTCTAATTTCTCTAAAGAGGGGGTAGCCACAGCAATTGCCTCTATCAAAATGCACTTCAAGCCTTTACTGGATTCCCTTGTTGATGATATAAACAATTTAACCGGGATATGGAAACAAATGGCTGAATCTAATCTCCAATCGTTAAAAAAGTCCATGAATGAACAAATTTCAGTTATTAAATATGGCTATGAAGAATACAAAAAAATATTGTACGGCATGAGTGGCGGGATAGGCGGAGGAAGCTGGGGAGTTCCTTCATATCAAACTGGTATTCGTTCTGTCCCGGAAACCGGTTTAGCTTTGGTTCATCAAGGAGAAGAAATAAGACCACCTGGGCAGAGAAGCTATGATCAGAGAAAATATTCTAAAATAGTTAATGTTTATAACCCTGTTGTTAGAAATGACGACGATATAGTCAAAATTAAAAAAGTAGTGAAGGATGCACTAAATGAAGATGATAAACAATCTTATAGACAGGGTAAAGAAATTTTATTAGGAGCATAAATTATGGCCGAAGGAACGATTTCAATAGGGTCTACAACCTTAGATACTCCAATAGGATATACCCATGATCCTGATAAATTAGAGACCTATGAACGTGCCATTAGGGGCAATATGATAATTAATAGGTCTGTCACCGGTGAAGATCAGCCTATTTCTATATATCGTTTTGAAATAGCCGATGTTATAAATTCAAAATTACTTGCCATAAAAGCAGAAGCGGTCCATATAGGCAATTTGGATTATATTGATTATTTGCAAATAGTCGAAGTTTTATCCGGGGATGGATCGATAAAAACCTTTTACACGCAAAGGAGAATGTCCGGAGATACTCCGGTGCCAGTGGTTACCTTAGGCGGAGTTTCTAAAACTGTAACCGTAACTAATGATACCAATCCCGGGGCCGGGCATGTATACGCTAAAGCAGATGTTTCAGATAGGGCAAGGTTTATATTCGGAGATACTCCACCGGATGCAGATGACAATATCATAATCCAATATGAGCCTAAATATTATGTTCACATTGTAAGTTTTCGATATACCGGGATTATAAAAGATATTGCTCGATATTTATTAGTTTGTGAGGAATCAAAATGATACATACAATGGATTGTATAGCCAGGGTAAATGCTCAAGATCCTGATTATCCGACTTTTAAGAAAATGGATTGTATTGCACATTGTAATGCTAATGAAAATTGGTATGGTCGGATAATGGATTGTACAGCCACAATTACCGATATAATCGTCTCAGCCTGTCGTTCCTGGAACCAGGGGATCAGATTAGTAATTACCATCGATGATATTGATGTATCTGAAGCCTTAATTGGAAATTTGAATATACAGCATAATAAAAATATGATTAGCACCTTTTCGCTTAATTTGGGTAAATCAATTTATTCACCGCGAACTAATTCTCATATACATTCAGATAAGGTTATAATAATTACCGCTTATATTAATGGACAAGAGAAAAAGCTATTTACCGGCTCATTGGATGAACCGGAAGCTGAAAACACTCCAGCTTTTAGAGTGATATTAACTGGCCGGGATTATGGTAAAAAGCTATTAGATAAGATAACTACCGTTATTAGCGTACAGGATTTAGCCGATTCAACCAAACGAAATGACCTCATTAAATATCTTGCAGGTCTAGCGGGTGTAATAGATATAGATATCCCCGAAATGGCCCCGGTGACTATTGACAATTCATTCCAGGACCAATCAGTCTGGGATATGATCCAAAAAGAAGCAATGGTAGAGCAATATTGGGTCGGGCATAATGAGGATGGAAAATTAGAATTAAAACTTGATGAGATTAAATCAAATGAAACTTTATATCCTACTCCTGACTGGACTTATGAAGAAGATAGAATAATAGGGCTAGGTTACAAAGAGGGCAGGGTAGGTATAAATAAAATAATTGTATTGGGAAAAACGACACAAAGAAGGATACCGCATACCACAACCCGAATGACAAATCCAGGGGTTGATTATACTACCCCGGTATTATTATTTTCTGATTCTTTAAGTTTTACCGAAGGAGAATTAATCGAATATAATGCCAATAATAATTATTCAAAAACAATCGGGGATTTTATATTGAAGATACATTCTTATGGTTCTGGTGGTGGCGGTGGGAATATACATATCTATGTGGGTTGTGAAAGACAGGATATCTGGGAATCTTATGTCATAACTGCAAAAACCGGAACGATCGGAGGAGATGCAACCCTTATAAAGACCGTTGATTCTATGAGTGCTGGAGGTTCGATAAATTTGAAGGGAATATGCTGGGTTATATCAAGAGATGGCACTGGTACTAATTTTGAGAATGGTAAAGAAGGAAAGGCCTTTACTTTTGAAATAACTGTTAATGGATACAAAAATTTAGATTCTGATCCAGCGACCTATGAAACCGATACAACTTATACATTTCGTTCCGATCAGATATCGGCAAAAGTAACCGATCCTAATTCTATTGAAAAATATGGAGAACGTGATGGCGGATCAGTCGTATATCCATTATTGGAAACAGTAGAGCAATGTGAAGCAGTAGGAAGAAAAATTATAAGAGATAATCATAGTAAATTAGGACAAACTTATTTTTTAATTCCTTTCAATCCATTAATAAAAAGGGGGCAGACCATTGCTATAATCGGCAAAGATATTGGAATAGATGAGCGATATTATGTAGACAATATTAATCTTATTTTTGACATTAACGAAGGAAAAGTTAAAGCTAGAACACAAGTAGGTGGCGTTTTATATGTCTAAATTTTATAAGATAAGATATGTTTTATTAATAATTTTGATAATAGGGGTGTTTGCTATGCCAAATTTTTTTAAAGGTATAACTAGAAATATAATAGATCAGATTAAATATAGGGAAACTTATGTCACCGGTGAAATTACTGTCAATAATGGAGATGGCACTTATGATGTAAAAATAAATAATGCAAGTACGGCCTATAAGAACGTAGAAACCAGACACTATAATGAAGATTTTTCGGTAGGCCAAATCGTAGATATAGGCTATGAATATGGAAATAAAGAAAGTCCAAAGATTTTGGGTCCTTCTAAAAAAATACCACAAGAACCGAAACAAGTAGAAGTAGATTATAGCGGTGGATGTGCAGGGGTGCAGATTAAAACAGTAATAATATATGCTGCAGATCCTTCCGGTTATATAAATGTTAGAGATGAAGTTTATGCCACGGCTCATAATTCTGTTGATGGGGCTGATTGTTTAACTGTGGATGTTGGGACTGATTATCTATGTACAGGACAAAATAAATTAGATAGCGACCCAGATGGATGTTACGCTATAACAAAAGGATATTTATATTTAGATTTATCAAGCATTCCCGATGACGCAAATATAATAAGTGCTGTATTAACTTTAACAATTGGGGATAATTATCTTGTAGATTTTTATATAATAGTTCAAGATGGGCAACCAAATAACCCGCATGATACGCTTGAAGCTGCTGATTTCAATAGAACAAAATATTCAAATAATGGCGGGCAAGTTGCTGCAGAAGCAGCACCGGCGACTATCGAAATAACTTTAAATTCAAATGGAAGGGCTTGGTTAAGACCTGGAGAAATGACAAAATTATGCTTACGGAGTTCACTGGATATATCAAGTTCTATACCGGGGCCTAATACAGGGCATTCGGTTTTAATAGTAAAAAGTTCTACTACCCCTAAATTGACCATAACCTACGAAATATAAGGCAGGTGATTAAATGTTACCAAAACCAAGATTTTATGAAAGTACAGATACAACGGAATATACTACTCCTTATGATTTTGGGAATTGTGATGCGGGCAGTTACAAGCCTGATTCGGCAGGATTAGAAGTCCATCTCCATAATGATAAAGATGGGGATGGGTCAGATACTATGACCGATGTAAGAATTTCGGTTAGGGATGCTGATGGTGGAGAAGATGAAATATGGACTAAACAATGCTGGTTTGAAATTAAATCTATCGGCACAGGTGGCGGTGGCGGTATTGATGATGATGGTATGACTGCCTTTGTAAAAGTGGGATTGAATCATGAATTATGTTTGGGCCCTATTCCTAAAGAACGATATAGAAAATTATTTGTCAGATTGCATACTCCCACTGATGCAGAAGAACAAAATATATCAATCCAATTAAGAGTAAAATATCAGGATTCAGAAACTGATTTGACCGAAGTTGTTATATTGCATTTTCAATATGTTAGGGCTGCCGATGACGATTATATACATGCTGCTATAACCGGGACCGGAGCAGAACAGGAAGTTACTACAGAGATTACCAATCCGGATGTATCAAGAAACGCAAGTATAAAGACTACCAATGTGGCCACTCCTTCGGGGGTCGTAAAATTAGAAGGGGTTAATAATTTAGGGCAGAGTGCAGAAGAAAGTATAACAATTGTGGCTGGAAGTACGGTTTATGGAAATGTGGCCTGGGCCACGCTTAGTAAAATAACCATTCCTGCTGGAGTATCGGCTTCTGACTCTGTTACAGTGGGAATTTCCGACAAAATAGGGCTTATCACCGCTATAGACAATGTAGATAATGTTTTCAAGAAAAAGGTAAATAATATAGATGGGTCTAATGAAATCTCTGGAAATGTCTCAAAGGTTTATCATACTCTAGATTGTGCCACAATTGAGGCTAATGAAAATATAACAATTTGGTATATAGGAAGGTGATTATATGAAAATTAAAGGAATAATAATTCTATCATTACTAATAATATTATTTGCTTCTATAATAGCTTTTGGAACTAATGTCCTTCTTGCTCCATATTTTGATGATACTTATTTTGAATTATCAGATGATGCCTTGATACTAAAAGTTATCCCACATGAAAAAGGCGGATTAGAAGCTGATGTAAGTGCTTATGATGGATTGCTTAAAATATCTGGTGGTTCTACTTCAGTGGTTAAAGTTAAACTCAATGCAACTCAAGCTCCGACAGTAAATAATGATGTAGATGAAGGATATGCAGTAGGTTCTCGTTGGTGTGATGTTACGAATGATAAAGAATATGTATGTTTAGATAATACTGACGGGGCAGCAGTTTGGATTGAAGCCACTCAATCGGGTGGAGCTGGAACTTATCTTGAATTGACCGATACCCCTGCCGCTTACGATAACGGTAAATATGCAAAGTCAACCGCTGATGGTGTAGTCTGGGATGATCCTGCCGGTGCCGGGGAAAATAATACTGCTTCTAATATAGGTTCACAAATAGAGATATATAAGCAAAAAACTGAAGTAGATTTAGAGTTTAGGACATTAAAGGCAGGTTCCTCTAAAATTGTTTTAACAACTACTTCAACCGCAACCAAGAAAATATATTGTGATACTATTGGGTCAGCAACCTTAACCTCTTCCGATGCTAATAGATGGTTCGGACAATACTTCACAACAACTGACTCTTTTACAATGGGTAAAATATCTATATGGATGTATAGAACAAATTCACCTGGTGACGTTATTTTACATTTTTATGCTGCAGATGGAAATAATGAACCTACTGGTGAAGAATTAACGAATGCAACTACTAATTGTAATTCGATTGTTACTTCTGGAGGAGAATGGGTTGATTTTAATGTAACTGATTATAGTTTGGATGCTACAACAAAATATGTGTTTTATATGAGTTGTGCAAATGGTTCGGAGACAAATAAGGTTCATTGGTTTAATGCTGGTTCGGATGTAACGGCGAATGCTGGATATTTATATACAATGAATGGAGGCGGCAGTTGGACTGATTTTACAGAGGATTCGCCCTTCCAGGTTTGGTCATCTGTGATAACTTTAGATTATATAGAATTCGATGTAGACGAGTCTGAAATTAGATTAGATAACTTAAAAGCAACTGAGGACAATGCTGATTTAGATGCTTCTACCACTGCACATGGACTAATGCCAAAATTGCCTTTTTCAGGAGATTTACTTTCTACTACAACGGTGGCTTTTAATGCTGATGCAGATACAACTTTATACACTGTTCCTACTGGAAAAAGATGTGTTTTATCCCACGCAATAATTGTAGCGGCAGGAGACGCTGGAGCAACTACAACGGTTTCAATCGGTGCAAATGGTTCAGAAACAGATTTCATTCCAGCAAATATATTGTCCAATCTAGATGCTGAATATGATGCTGTTATATTGATGCCTATACCAAATACAACTCCGTTAAAGATAAAATCCTATGCAGCAGCTACGATAATTGAAGCACAAGTGGCAAGTCAATCAGGTATGACAGGAAATACAATATATCTGTTTGGGATTTTATATTAAAGGAGATGATGCAATTATTTGGATTATAGGAATAATAATTTTAATAGGATTATATTTTCTCTTGAGGAAAAAGGGCAATGGGATAATTCCTGAACCCGAACCTGAACCTAATAATCCAAAATGGGAAGACTATTATCCGAAAAATTGGTATAAGCCATTAGTGGATTGGAATAAGAAAAAATGGATACCCAGTAACCATAATTCAAAAGAATGGGATAATTATGTAATACAGGTTAATCTCTGGAATGAAACTTTAGAAAAATTATCTATCAAGAAGGGTGAGATAAGCGATAGAAAATTATATTTGATATTGTTTCAAAAAAAAGATAATGGGGAATATTTGTTTAGGTGGAATTCAGATATGCAGATTTGGGGACAGAAAGATCATTGGGCTCCTCCAGAACTATTTTTGATATTAAAAGATGAAAATGGTAATCCTGACCCTGATGGAAAATACCGAGATGATTGCGATACTTTTTCAAGATTTCATAATCAATATCTTTTTGAATCCTGTAAATATTGGCTGTCTTTATTTTTGGAAATATACTGGAAAAAGAAGGTATTAGTGCAAGTAGGTGATAAGTTAATAGAAAAATGGAATAGTTATGGTCATGCTATTACAGTGTATAAAAAAGATTCAGAGTCTAACTGGAAATGTTTTAGCAATCAGTCTTGGGTAGCTTCCCTTAGTGGTGAAGATGAGCTAATGAAAATTGTATATAAATTTGTGCCGATTGATAATCCTCAATTCGCGGATAGATATCAATTAATAAAAGTGGTGGCCAGACATCCTATAAATGGTGAATTATTATTTGAATTAAAAGGGGATGATCTAGATGTCTGATGATTTTATGCTTACTATCGCTTCAGTTATTTTATTTATAGTATTATTTTTAGTCCAGTTAGGGCTATTTTGTGCAATTGAAAAAATATTTAATATACAAATACCTCAAAGGTGGTTTATAGCCGGGGCTATTTCTACTATTGTCTGCTATCTGGAATTTTGGAGATGGCTTTAGGAAGGAGATAATTTAATGATTTCAGAATTAATACAAAATTATGGCAAATTAGGAATACAAGGCGTATTAGTAATACTGATGGTTTGGCTAGTCTGGTATTTAATCCGATCTATTATGGGCATGTTTAAAAATGAGTTAAAGGTTCTTCATAAAGACAGCTTATTAAATGCTAGGCTAAATCGTAAAAGTATAAAAATGCAGAAAACATTAATAGGTCAATTTACCGGTTTAGCCGAATATCTGAATCGTCATTTTAACGGAAATTTCGATAAAGTAAATTTTAAAAAGAAGGATAAAAAAAATGGACGGAAATAACAAATCTCTGGGTGATCTCTCCACTAATTTCTGGAAGAGTGAATTCCGCTGCCCCTGCAAAAAATGCAGGAGAAAAAAGGTCCGGGTAAATCAATTATTACTTTTCAAATTAGAGATGTTAAGGATCGAATTAGGCAATAAACCAATAATTATAAATAGTGGAATCAGGTGCCCGGAAGAAAATAAAAGGATTGGTGGCTTTCCTAACTCTCCACATATAACCGGATTGGCTGCTGATGTCAGAGTAAAAGGGATAAAACCTATTGATATAGGATTGGCTGCTGAAAAGATTAAAGGTTTACGAATAGGGGTAGCTAGAACATATTGTCATTTGGATGTTAGACAACCGAGACCGAGTAAATTCTGGATCTACGAGAATAATATTATATACTCGGCGAAAATAGAAAATGAAAGTCTATTAAAGTTCTATCAAATAATAAAAGGAAAGTGAGGTGAAAACAGATGACTAAGATATTAGCTTTATTAGGTCTTATAGGTGGAATGGTTCCTATAATCCTAGGGCTGATTACCGCATTCGAGACCCCGGGTTTTGGGGCCGAGAAGAAGAAAGTTATTTTGGATGCCATAAAGCTATTTTATGATAAAATGGCCGAAGAATATCCTTTGCCAGTAAGCAAAGAAAAGTTAATAGGTATTGCAAGTGGTTTTATCGATATAGCGGTAGCATTCTTTAATCTGGTCGGTTGGTTCAAACATGGAAACCCTATAAACAGTACCTAGGCGATTCCTGGTTAGAAAAAAAGACTATGCCCCATTGGGAGAAGCTATTTAAGGCCTGGGGAATATTTGACGCAGACTACCATAAAAAATATAGGAAATATCTTCACTCTGATAGATACAAAACTTATATTAATTTAGTTAGCGAAGATATCCAGGAAAATATTAGGTCAATGAATAAGGCCCAAATCGAAGAATGTATGAAAGTGTTTTCCCGGAAAAAAGAATTTGTATGCCCGGACATTCCAAAATAAATATCACTCACCACCAACTAGCAAGTTCTTTTTCATTTAATTACTTCCTAACCCCGGAGATTCTAGGGCTCCGGGGGTCAATCTTTAGATTATCAAAAAAACAAACCTTCATATTTCAATTTTGAGGGGGGTGTTTTAACCCTTTACATATAATTATAAGCGACCCTTCAAAATTTCTTCATATAGACGATTCTGGAACACTTTCAAAAATCAAGCAAACTCTTTATTTACAAGAGTTATAGCGATTTCAAGCAAAAAAAAAGCAAAAAAATCTAATTTTCAGTATATAATTATATGAAAAAAAGTAAATTATTTTAGATTATTTTCAGAAAACACTTGACAAAGTCTGGATATTGAGTATAATATAATTAGATAGAGGATATAAATAAAGGGGGTTTGAAAGGATGGAAAGGATAGACAGGAACGGGATCTTAGAAAGGTTAAGCTCTAAATTGATATGCCCGGAGAGGCTCCGGTATAACAAAAAGGAAAAGACTTATATAGTAACCTGGTTAAAAAGCAAATATGATCAGGCAGATTCCAACGATTGTGCCTTTGTTATCGAAAAAGTGATCCCGGGAGCCGAAGTGTTATTGATAAAGCAGATAAACAGGAAGGATTTTTATTTGGATCGGGAGATTATAATAAAATTTAAAATGGGGGTGTTTTAAAAATGTATTCAATTATTGCTAAGGTGGAAAATATTAAGCAAGTAGAAGGACGATATAAAAATATTCTAATAGCTGAAAGGCATAAGAGAAGGCTTGAAAAGAAATATACCGAGACTACTTTTAAAATTGAAAGAATAAATAAAAGGGGGATTAAGAAATGAAACTTATGACTAAAGAAATTGAAAAGAGAGTGCCAAAATTATATTCACAGGAACACGAAGAAAATCCAAAAATAATAGTTAAGTTCTTTCACCCGCTTAGTAGTTATACCTGGTATGTAATGGAAGGTGAAAAATCAGAGGATGGCGATTGGATGTTCTTTGGTTTAGTAAATGGGCAAGAGAAAGAATCAGGATACTTTACTTTAAAACAGCTCGAGGAAGTAAAAGTAAAAGGCCTGGGTATAGAAAGAGATCTATATTTTGGATATGATCACCGGTTGGATGAGTTTAAAAAACATTCTTATAAGCCCGATAAAGAATCTTTTGATCTATTTGTAGAATATACCCTGGCCAATGTCGGGAATAAATTAACTTACGATAATTACTTGGAATTTAAAAAAGAAAGGAGGTTATTGAAGAAATGAAAGATACAGAAATTATTAAAGATAAAAAAGTTATTAAGATATTAGAATTGCTCGATAAACTCAAAGATGATAAAAGGGCTTTTATAGTAGAAATACTACACAATAAATACCATTTGACATATATAGAGAATTAGTTAATAGAACTTAAAAGCAGCCACATCCCAGGGGATTTTAAAAAGTCCCCTGGTATGTGATTACTTAAAATTATTATAGGGGGGTAATTAATAAGATGGAATGGATCAAAAAATGGAAGGTTAAAAGCGAAAATAGTAATAGGGTTTATATAGTTTCTTTATCAAACAAAGGTGAGTGGGGATGTTCATGCCCGGCTTGGATATTTAATCGGATAGAATGTAAGCATATTATAAGAGTAAAATTGAACCCCGATCTTTATGAGATTGAAAAGCCGGTAAAAAAGCCCGAATATATCCTAGCTAATGTTAAAAAACCTATTTATAAAGAAAAAGAAAATAAGCTCTTAATACCGCTGATCAGGATAGAGCCTTACGATTATAAAATGGAAGCTCTTATATGTTATACTATGACTAAGCATGGTTACTTATGGAAAGAAATAAAAGAAATAAGAAACCTGAATCCTGTTTGGACCCTAAAGAAAGTCAATGAAATTGTTAAATATTGTAATGTTTAGAGGTGATATTGGATGAGAGAATTTTATATAACATTATTGAAAATTGCCTGGGGATCAATACCAAAATTTATTAAAATTGCCGCTTTAATTATTTTTGCAGAGATGGCCTTTATAACAATAACTGCCAATCCTCAAGATAGATTTGGTTTAATTGTCGGATTTATGTTTATGTTGCCATTCATTTTATTTGTATTTTTTATGTCAATAATCGAACCTAATAAAAACGGAAGGAGAAATTATAATGATTAAAAAAGAAATTATCAAGATCAAAGAAGAGGACGATAGAATCACTTTTAGCGCGGGATCTGCCAAAGTGAAAAAGGAAGCCCGGGAACTGGCCAAAAAATTTAAGCCTATCAAGATCAGTTTATCCGATTTTTGCCAGATAGCATTAAAAGAATTTATGGAAAAGGTTAAAAAAGGCAAGATAGATTCTCTTGATTATTAAAAATATTTGACAAATAACATTACATTTGGTAAAATATTTTTAGTAAGGAAGTTAATCTAAAACCCTTATGAGATGGGAGGATAAACAATTATAAAATAATTGTTGACGTAAAATGAATGAGGATCGATCTAAGCAGATTAAGAGAACTAAGAGAAAAAGCTGAATTAACTAGAAGGGAGCTTGCAGATATAATCGGTTGCCGGGAACATACTATAATCAGGTGGGAATTGGGAACAACCAAAAAACCACTGCCGATATATCAAAAAGCATTAGCCGGTTTTTATGCAGATGCATTAATGAAATAAAAAATATCTTTAAGTGTTTCAAGGTTCTATTTTAGCTATAACTTTACATAAGATATATTACAGGATATAATATTTGATATAACAAATGTAAATAAAACCTTGGACACTTAATGGTGTTCGGGGTTTTTTATGTTATATCACTTAGAATCAAAATTAAATAACCAAAATAATCAGACTGGACATTTTAACAGGTTCTTCGGTGCTCCTGTTAGTGTCTGGTCTTTTTTGTTTTGGCTATTTTTATTTTAAGAGAAAAACAAACCAGGCTTCCGCAAGGTTGGGTCAGGTGTTTTCCCTCAGACCTGAATACTTTGCCACTTGATCCAAGGACCTAAACGGAAGCCTGGTAAAAAGGGGGTGAGAAAAATTGAAAGAAGAAAAGCTAGAACAACTAAGAGTAGTTTTTAAACAAATGATAAAAAATTTTTTAAATAGTGATAGGGATGATTTTAATACTGAAGATAATGATATTAAAACTTTAACTAACAATATGGTACTTGAAGTAAAAATCCGAATCAATAATAAATAGGGGGTGATTTTATATACCAAAATTGGTATGCAAATTAAAAATTTTTAGGAGATATGAAAGATGAAAATAATGACTAAAAGCAAAGAAATAAAAGAACATATAATAAAAAAATTTGAGGGATTTCCAATAGAAGGAATAATGGAATTTTATGACCATATATTATCATATAATCCAATTAAAAATTATTATTTAGAATATATATGGATACATAAAACTTTTCGGGGAAAGCCAAAAAGGTGGACAAATAGAAAAATATTTTATGGTTCATTGGGATATCAAACTGAAAAGATACCATATACTGGTGCGGGTGCTGCTGGCTATGATTGTATCGTAGAAAAAGTTTATTTCAATTTATTATATTTCAATATTAACCATAAAAAATCTATACAAAAAAGGGGGTTATATCTACGGGGAATATGTTCTGAAGATAACAGAAGCGGTGGAACTCACACAATATTTAAAAGATTAAAAATTTAGGAGGTATTAGAAATGGTAAGCAAAGAAAAGGATTTTAAGGCTACGGTAAAGGCCAAATTAAGAGAGATTAAAGAATGTAATCTTGATATTGCGATTTTAAGAAGGAATCTTGATAATTTTTCCAGCCAGAACTTTATCGAGAGAAATAATAAAAAATATACTATCGAAGATTTAACTAATAACATTGAAAAATTAGAGGGTGAACTGGAAAAAGAATTAATCGCTTCAAAAGGAACCAAAATAGATACCCTGGTAGGCTGGGTTAATTTCCGAGATATGCCGGATAGTTGGACCTACGATATTCCTGCATTAATGGATTTCCTCAAAACCATACCTGAAAAAATTGCTAGGAGATTTATTAAAGTGACTACCACTTTATTGGAAGGTGAATTAAAGAAGGCCATAATAGCTGACAATCCCGATATATTTGAAAAAAATAAAATTACTGATTTAGGCGCTAAGTTATATTTGATTGGTGAGCTGGGTGATGAAGATTATCCGGTTGAAGGCGTAGAGATTAAGCGTCAAGATCCAAGATTCCATTATAAAATAAAGTCTAATATTTAATTTAAGGAGGTAATTTTTAAATGAATAATGGTACAAGTTTTTTTAAGAAGTTTACAAAAATCAAAGGTGATCATCCAATTAGCAGTATCCGGAGATTAACTTGGAAGGGCAAAATTCGGTTGGGGATTCAAGTCCCCACTATAGCGAAGGACAAAAACGGTAAATACAAAAAGGATCAGAACGGTGATTTTATACAGAGGCGGGATAAGTACGGAGAGTTAGAATTTCACCCGAAAGAAGAACCTTATTTTGTATGCCCTAAAGAAGTTAGAGATATGTTTGGAAAAGAACCCACTGAATTAAAAATAGCTTTTCCTTTATCCGGTTTGGATCAAAACGGTTTACCGGATATTGGGGGTTTGTTTCCCCAGGCCTATAAATATTATGGTAGTTCCAGGGGGCTCAAATGTATAGGGGATGGCGAAACTGCAATGAGGGCAAACGAAAAAGGGATTTTTGAAGAAATAGAATGTCCTTGTGATAAGTTTGGCCAAAAGGACGGTTGCAGTAAACGGGCTAGCCTATTCTTTTTTATACCCGATATATCGATGGGGGGTATATATGTAATTGATTCCGGCTCCTGGAATACTATGGTAGACGTTCAAAGTGGTATTTATCTAGCTTTGGAATTACTCAAAGATCCTATAACTGACGAATACAATAGTATTACCATGCTTCCCTTTAAGTTAAGGCGAATGCAAAAAGAAACCCAGCATGAGGGTAGAAAAGATAAACATTGGCCCTTGACTTGTGAATTGGATTTACCTATAGAGGATATTAAAAAAATAAGGACAGGCAAGACCTTATTCCTGGAACAAAAAAAGGTATATCAAATACCGGAAAGAGAGGAAGATATCAGCCCAAAATATGATAGTAAGGAAGGTGGGGCAGTAATCATTCCAAAGAATGAAGAAGAAGCAAAAAATTTAGCAAAAAAACAATCAAAAGAATTCAAAAAAGAACTTAAGGAAACTGAATCAAAAATAGCAGAGAAAAAAGAAAAATTAGCCAAAGATATTGAGGAATCAAAGGACCGGGAAACCCAGCTAAAGAAGGATCGGGAAGAAGGAGAGGGCAAACTCAAATCTTATCAAGAAGCGAAAGCAATACATAAAGAAGAAGTTAAAGAAGAAACTAAGATCTTACTGGCTATATCGAAACAAGCCCAAAAGGCTGGGATTAATAACTTTGAAAAGCTGGTTAAATTTGCCGTAGATATGGGAATATTTAAAACCATGCTTAGCGAACGCTTGGCCAGGAAGGTTTTAACTTCTAACAAAGATAAATATAATCAGCTTATGAAAGCCCTGGAACCATCTACTGATGATGACAAAGAAAAATTAGATAAAATGTTTGAAAGATTTAATGATGCAGGGTTAGATACCTGGAAAGAGATTGCCTGGTTTGCATGTAAAGTCGATGTAAAAGAACCGGGAAGTCCAATTGAGGAACTAAAAAGAACCTTACTTAATAATCCGGAAGCGGTAGAAAAAATAATAGAGATGGCGAAAAGCGAAGAAGAACAGGAGTAAAGATCTATTAATAAAATAATTGCCTATCCTGTGACGTTCCATATTAGCGTCAGGAAAGGGTCTAAGGACAAGGTAACGGTGTGGAGTTGGTTGCAGGGTAGGGGTAGCTCTGCCAGGATAGGCAATAAAAAAGGAGTATAAAATAATGGAAATAGTAGGTAAAGAATTCAAAAAGAAACTGGTAAATTCTAAGATCGAGGTTACACATTTTGTCAAAGTAAAATGCTCAATGAAAACTGAATTAACAAAACTTATTTGGGGCAAAAGAAAATGTTTTATATGTGGCGGTAAATTCAAAGATGGAGACAACCCGGTGGCGGCCATTACCAAAAAAGGAATGAATAAAATAATATGCGGGAAATGTTATTCAAAAATTATAGGGAACAAATAAAATGAAAAAAATCAGATATGTGGATATAAGATTCGGCAAACCATTCAATAAAAGTTTTGGCACGCTTCATATCAGAGGAGTATATTTCAAATATTTCATATTTAATCTTTACTTTTTTAATGTAATAATTTCTATTTGGTTTAAATAAAAATAAATAAATTCGGTGGATAAAAAATGAAAAAATACAGATTACAAGAAGGGGTTGCATGGATATGTTTCAAGTGTGGCAAGAAGATCCTTAATTTAGACGATATGGTTTTTTATGATCATAGACTTTATCACAAAAAATGTGCTTTAACTTTACTGGAAAAATTAAAGAAAAAAGTAATCGAAAAAATAACTGGGGTTAAAAGATGAAAATGCCAATTATTATGTTTCGTAAAACTAAAGAAGAATTAAGAAAATTAGATAAAGAGAATGACATTAAACTTTTAAGGCTATTGAAATATCTAAGAAAAAGGAAGGGTAAAAATGAAAAATAAAATAGGTTGGTGTAACCTCACCTGGAATCCGGTGTGGGGCTGTCTTAATAATTGTGAATATTGTTATGCGAGGAAAATGGCAAAGAGATTTGCCAGAAGAATGGTAGAAATTGAATATACTCCTAACGATAATCCTTATCTTTATTCTGACTCGGATAGGAAAAAAGCTTTTGATAAATTAAGTAAGGAATTTAAAAAATTTATTCCTACATTTCTACATAAGCAATTTTATAAGGAATTCCCCAAAAAACCTCAACGAATATTCGTGGGATCGATGAGCGAAATTTATTATTGGGAAGATGAATGGTTAAAAAAAGTACTGGAAAAAATAAAATTATATCCCCAGCATATCTTTCAATTTTTGACTAGATATCCGGAGGTTTACGATAGATATATTTTCCCAAAAAACTGCTGGCTGGGTGTAACCATAACCAGAGAAAAAGATTTTGAGAGGGGAATCCCTTATCTATTTATTACAAGCTGTAATATAACCTTTGTATCGGTTGAGCCCATACTTGAATATATTAACCCCGGGCCATTTTCAAATGCAAATATTGACTGGGTAATCCTGGGGGCAGAGACCGGGAACAGAAAAGGGAAGATCATGCCAAAAAGAGAGTGGATAGAGAATATAGTAAATTATTGTAAATGGAATAATATCCCGGTTTATCTAAAAGATAGTCTAAAGGAAATTTATCCGGAAGAGATAAAGATGTTTCCTTGAAAATAAAACTATAAATAAACTAAAAAAATACTATAAAAAAAGAAGGGAGAACTATAAATATGACCTATAAAGAATTATTTGCGGTAACAGACCTATTGAATGATATCAGGGAAGGCCGGGAAATTAAAATTAACAATAATACTAGGGTAGATTTGGCAGAAGTGGAGAATTATTTTAAGAATTTAATTGCTGATATTAATAAGAAAAAATTAAAAAGCAAAGAACCAATTATGTATTACAAGTTGGCCATTGAGGTTAATAAATAAAGGGGGTGGTGTCTTTGATTGTGGTTTAATGTCTCTTCAGGTAAGAGAGTGCTTAAAGTGGCGGGGGCAGGTTTAGGCTATTGGCCTGCCCCCCGGACAAAAATAATAGAAAAAAAGGAAATAAGATTGACGAATGATCCCAAAAGATTCTACTCCGATCAAAAATAAAATATTGATAGAAATACTTGCGAAGGGTTTATTAAGCAAAGATGAGATGAGGATAATATTTTATATTATCCGTTGGTCCTGGGGTTTTAATGGAATAGGAAGAAGGCAGGATTGGACTAAGGAAGTAAATATAAAAAAAATTGCAAAAGATATAAACATGGATAGATCTTATTGTAACCGAATTATATTAAGAATGCTCAAAGAAAATAAAATAAAAATAAAAAATGGCAGTTACCAATTTAATGAACATTTTGAGGGGTGGGTAAAAATTACCCAGTGGGTAAAAGTTACCCACAAAAAGGGTAAAAATTACCCTAAAAGTGGGTGGAAATTACCCACAAAAAGGGTAAAAATTACCCAGTTAGGCACACCTAACAATCAAGGAGATAGTATAAAAAATAAGGATGTCAGGGGGGGCGAACATACGTCTAAAGAAACTCTTAAAGATAATAAAGAAACTCTTAAAGGGAAAAAAAGTGATTTACGCTTTGAAATTATAAGATACCTGAATAAAATTACCGGGGCACATTACAAGCCCAATACCCCGGATACGGTTAAGCACATAAAGGCCAGGCTAAAGGAAGGCTTTACTTTAGAGGATTTTAAATATGTCGTTGATGTTAAATGTGCTGAATGGAAAGGTAAATTTAATAAAGAGGGCAAAAATATGGAAGATTTTTTAAGACCGATAACCTTGTTCGGTACAAAATTTGAGAGTTACCTTAATCAGCCTAAACCCGATCCTTTGCAAAAATATTATAAAAAGGAATAGAAAAATGAGAAATATAAATGAAGGATCGATGCAAATTAAAAATGCTCACTTGGGGAATGTGATGCTAAAAAAATTAACAAGGGGAGAAGTTACCCTAGAAGAGTATCTCATAAAATGTGCTTACTGGGGAATGAAAACCTTAGACGATATGTATTATAAATCTTTACCTAGCAAACCCTTATGTGTCTTTGAATACGAGCAGTTACCTTATTCTAAAAGAAAGAAATTAACCCAGGAATATTTTACAGATCATCCTGGAATATCAAGATATTATGAAGAGAAGAACAAAGTTATCAGAGAAAATAAGGAGAGTCTATTGAGATTAAAATGTTTAAAAAAAGATATACCGGAGAGTGATCTAAAAAGTCACGAGAAAATAGATAAGGCAATAATGGATTTTAAAATAAAAATGGGGGGCTAATAAAATTAAAAGGCCCTTCTGCAAGGTAGAGTCAGGTGTTTTCCCAAAACCCGGACTTTGGCCCCTGCTCAAGTACCTAAACAGAAGGGCCTTTTAAAGAAAGGAGATAAAAGTTAATGAGTATAAATCTTACTAATATAAGAATCAAAGCTGAAAAGGAAAAAATAATCAAGATGTATAAAGATAATATCCCAATATTGGATATTGCCAAAAAGTATGGAGTAGTCTCAACTTCTCTTTGGCGACATTTAAAAAAGTGGGGTGTGCCAATAAAACGCAAACCACGTGAGCCACACCATTATAGGGATAGAAAAATTAAGAGAGTTAAGCGAATTTTTAGCCTGGAACTGTTGGCTAAAATGAAGGAGAATACTAGGATAAACGATAAGCATATAAAATTTTATGGAATAGTTGAAACCGAAAAAGATAAGTTTATGGTCCGGAATATATTAAAAAAATCGAAGGCGGTTGCAAATGAATAAAAATTTGGAGGAATTAAAAAAAGTGAAAGAAGATTATATTAACTGCAATATACCGGGATGTGGAATGGTTGAAGAAGATGCCACGAATATAGGATTTTTTATGAATCAGACTTTAAAAGTTTTAGAAAATCAGGAAAAACGATTAAAAAAAGTTGAGGCTGAACTGGGGATTTATACTAAGGAAGAAATAAAAAATATTAAGATCGGGTTAACCGATCCAGATTAAAAAAGAAAGGAGATTTAAAATGGAAAGTACTGAGCAAATGGTAAAAGAATTATTAGAATTGTTTTTATACCAGGACACCGTAAATAGAATGGACTCTAAAGATAAGCTGATAAAGGTTTACCGGGTAAATTCTAATATCGTTAGAGTGGATATAAAAACAACGAAGGGGGGAGTTAGGCCATGAAGGCCAAGGTTAATATTAAATCTAATTTTTCTAAAAGTATCGTGGAAAGGGTATTTGATGAATCTGTATTTATGCTACAGACTAATGAGACCTTGAGAGTTACTGCATTAAGATTTGGTGTTTCTATATCTACCGTTTGGCGGGATATGAGAAAAAGGCTATTAATTATAAATCCAGACTATTATAAAAAAATGGATGAGCTTATCAATTCTCATAAAAGAAGGTGATCAAATGAAAATTTATAAAGGAATAAGATTAGACCCGGCAAGAGGAACTACTTCTAATGTCATAGTTACCGTTAATAGTGAACCATTAAAACATAGGGTATATCATAGCCCTGATGGCTTTAATTGGGGATATGGAGGCTCGGGACCCGCTGACCTGGCCAGGAGTATTTTGTGGGATTTTATTGGAGCAGAGCCAACCCCTGGGTTATATCAGGATTTTAAGTTTCAATTTGTATCGGGTTGGAAAGACGAATGGCAGATCACTTCGGAAGAGATTCAAAATTGGATGGACAAAAGAGGAAGTGATTAAATGAGCTTTAAATGGGACGGTAAGTTTAAAAAAGTAGAAGAAGCTAATGATTGGGCCTGGTGGGTACTTTTTGGGGCAGTAATAGTCATGGAAGTTATAGCAATATTAAAAATGTCAGGAAAGATATAAAGTTGAAGATCGGTTTGTTTGACATAGATAGCAAATATCACAATTTAGCTTTAATGAAATTGTCTGCTTATCATAAATCAAAAGGCCATGAAGTAGAATTTTATCAACCTATTTTAAAATCAAGTTATGATAAGATTTATGTCTCAAAAATATTTACTAAGAGAAATATTAATGAAGGATATATCCCTGAAGATTGTATTATAGGTGGATCGGGGTTTGATTTGAAATCAAGGTTACCGGATGAAATAGAACATGTAAAGCCCGATTATGATTTATATAATCTTAATTATTCTCTGGGCTTTACTACCCGGGGCTGTATAAGGAATTGTAAATTTTGTATAGTGCCGGAGAAGGAAGGAAAAATCAGAGAGCATGCAGAAGTGGAGGAATTTCTAAATCTTAAATCTAACATAGTGGTTTTGTTAGATAATAATTTTCTGGCCTTACCTTCTCATATTGAGAAATTACAAAAATATATTAATAAAGGCTGGAGAATGGATTTTAACCAGGGATTGGATGCCCGGCTTGTAAATAAAGAAAATGCCAAACTGCTGGCCAGGATAAAGTATAAGGAAACAATAAGGTTTGCATGGGATAATATTAAAGATGAAACTGAAATAATAAAAGGATTAGATCTTATTATTAAGGCAGGGATCAGGCCAAGAAATATAACTGTATATGCCCTGATCGGTTTTGATACTACTTTTAAAGAGGATCTTTATAGAATACAGAGATTAAGAGAAATTAAAGATGAGCAGGGACCGGTCAAGGCCTATGTTATGAATTATAATAATGAATTAAAAAGCAGAAAATATAAAGATTTTATGAGATGGGTAAACAATCCCTGGATATTCAAATCTTGTGATTGGGAGGAATATAGAAAATGGAAGTAGCCAAAGGCGGTTACCGGGAAGATCTAAAACAATTTTTCAGGTCAAAAATGGAAGCAAATGTAGCTAGATATTATAAATATATTGGTGAATTATATATTTATGAATATATGGAATTTGAATTTAAGAAAATTAAGCGTGGCAGCAGATTTTATAAACCAGATTTCTTTTTGGCAACAGTCAATCGCTGGGTTGAGGTTAAAGGCTGGTTTAGAAAATCAGATAAAACTAAATTAAGGCGATTTAAGAAATATTATCCGGAAGAATTTGCCAGATTGAAATTCATAATTCCGGACAAATACGCAAGGGATAAAGCTAATGGAGAAATGATTAAATTTTTATGCGATGATTTGGGAATTGATTTCGAGGAGATATTAAGCTATAAAGAAATAGAAAAATATAGTAAGCTGATTCCTGGGTGGGAATAAATTGACTAATCGGGGGCAGGTGAAGTAAAATAAAAAAAGAGCAGATAAGATGTAAGAATTGTAATCGAAGATTATTTGATGGATCACCAGGATTTGATATATTTAGCAATAATCCAAAGGAGCAATATATTATATGTCCAAAATGTGGAGCTATGAATTTGGTTAGTGTTAAAATGTTTGAAAAAGTAATAGTAAAGTTAGTGAGGCTAAAGGAATGAATATTAATTGTAACTTCCATTTATTCATATCGTATTATCTAACGGGGGTGAAAAGAATATGAAAAAATTAAGCGTATTGATGGTTTTTGTTTTATTGTTTTCAATAACTATACTAGCCGGAGATTTATCAAAAGAAGAAATTATTAATGAACTAAAAAAGATTACTATTGTTGCCAATAAAGATGTTAGATTAGAGATGTATGACATTTTAGCTGGAAAACTGGGATTAAAGGTTGCAGATGATAATATTATAAATGAATTTTCAGGGAGTGGAACGAAAACTACAAGACCATTCGTTATTAAAAATACCTGGGAAATATACTGGGAGTCAAAAGATGGGATACAAATTTCTCTATATGACAAAGAAGGAAATTTTATTGAAACGGTGGCCAGTCAAATGGAATCAGGGAAAGGAAATTCTTACAATCCCAAAAAAGGAACGTTTTGTCTAAATATTTTTTCAATGGGAAGTTGGGAAATTAAAATTATCGCAGTTGAATGATAATAAAAGAAAACTAATTTTAAAAATCAATTTTTTAGGAGGCAAAATTAATGGAAGAAAACGTAGAAGAACTTAATTTCTTAAAAGGAGAACTTAAAAAAGTTAATACTCAGATTTCAGAACTTCAATATAAAGCAGGTGTTTTGGAATATCAAGCGAAATTATGGGAATTAAAAGAAAAAATTGAGGGAAAGATTAAGGATTGTGAATATAAAATTTCCTTAAACAAAGAATAAGAAATATAAAAATAAATATTTTGAGAGCTACTAGATAGCCAGATTAAAAAAGCGGAAATCGCTTTTTAGTCTGGCTATTTTTTTTAGGAAGGAAGATCATGAGAAAAGTAAAAGTTGAATATGTAGATATAGACAGATTAAAAATGTGGGAAAACAATCCCCGGATAAACGATGAAGCTTCCAAAAAACTGTCAAAATTAATAAAAAATTATGGTTTTATAAATCCGATAATATGTACTCCTGATGGAGTGATCCGAGCAGGGCACACCAGATATAAGGCTGCAAAATTAAATAAATTAAAGAAAGTCCCGGTTATATTCGTAGATTTTAAATCAGAAAAAAAGGCAAGGGGTTTTTCTATATCAGATAATAAATCTTATGAATTTTCAAAGTGGAATATTCCTCTATTAAAAGATGAACTTGAAGAACTGGATACCGGGGAATTTGATATTGAATTAACCGGTTTTAATGAAGGTGAGATTGAAAATCTAATGACAGAATATCACGTTCCGGTTACCCTGGATGATATCGGTAAAAAATTAGAAAGTTATATTAAGGCTGGCCCCCACCGGTGTATTGTAATAAGTTTTGGGAAGTTTGTTTCCCCGGTTAAAAAAGACGGAAGTATAAATGAAATGGAATTTCTCCAAAGATCAGAAGAGGTAATGAATTTAGAGGATGAGGAAAGAAGAATAATTGCTTTAGAGGTGGCTAAATTTATTTATGGAAAGGTTAAAAAGTGGCTAAATTTGCAATAAAAATATACAGGTATGGTAATTATACCCGAGCCTGGTTGAATTATATGTGTAAGATTTATGGGCTTGAAGTAACTGACGAAAAAGAGGCTGATATAATTTTACTTTCACTTTCAGATCCTACAGAAATAAACTTATTATTCAGTGCTAGAAGGGGTCAAAAACCGATAATTTTGGGGGGTGCAGAAGCTTTTCATGAGAAAATGTACTCTAACCTGGTAGATTTAATAAATGTGGGAGAGGGGTTTGAAATCTTTTCAAAATTGAAATTGATAAAAAATGAGAGTCCTGGGAATATTATCGGAAAACTTAAAGATCTGCCCTATATATATTACAAAGGAAAAAAGGGGAATATCTATCCTTCTACTAAAATTAACTGGGATTTGGTGCCGATAGTAAAAACCGGGGTAAGAAGAAGGATCATTTTAGGGGGTAGAGGTTGTAGGAGAAAGTGTAAATTCTGTTATACTTCCTGGACTACCAAATATCAGAATAACCCCTATCTGCCAAATATTGATAAAAAAGTTATGATTATAACCAATGATAATTTAGGGCCTAGACAGCTTTATCAAAAGGCTTATGTTAGATCAATTACTGCAGAAGGCTATCTAAAGATGATTGAAGTACAAGCTAAAAATTGTTATTATTATAGATTAGGCCTGGAATCATTTTCAGAAAAAACCAGAAAATTTTACGGAAAACCTATCTCCGGTGAACAGATCAGGCGAATAATGGAAGTGTCAAGAGAATTTAATCACCGCTTAACCCTGTTTGTAATTGCCGGATATGAACCCCAGGAGAGCGTAGAAGAATTTTGTAATTGCTTTAAACAGGATACTAAATATAAAAATCCTAAAGTTGAGGTAAAAATGACTTACCTTGAACCAACCTTGCATACTCCATTACAAGATTTTGATATAAGGAAAATGTATCACTGGGATAAAAATTATTTAATTAGTATATTAACTTATGCTTCCCAGAGATTCAGGATTTGGAGCATGAAGAGGAATTGCGGGGGCGCTTATTGGAGAACCTGTTTACACCGGGCCAGGACCAAGGAAGAGATTGAAGAAGTTTACCGGTGGAAAGGTAAAATCGGGGAAGAGATATTAGAATTAATTGAGCAAAAAGGATGGCAGCATTTATATAATCAAAACAATTCTACCGGGATAAAATTCTGGTATAAGGTGAAGAGATGAGAGAGGAACAAAAACATATTAAAGCCTTTGAATTATTTTATAGTTTAAATGGGGAACCTACTTTAAAAAATGGCACAAGAGTGGCACAGGAGTGTCATATATCATTAAGAACTTTTTGGAGATGGTATAAAAAGCTAAATTGGAAATATAAAATAGATCAAAGGAATATAGAGAATTCAAAAGAACTTGCCAAAAAGACGAATGAAACCGTTATAGATATTAAAGCTAATTATAGGGCTGAAATAAAGGCGCAATTCAGTATATTGAAGAAGATGCTCAATAAATTAATTGAGCAATTTAAAGATAATAAAGGAATTGAAATAAAAGATGTTACCGGCTTAAAAGACATAATGGGTTGTTATGAAAGACTTATTAAAATGGATTTAACTTTAATAGGTGAAGTTTCAGAAAGAGAGGAGATTGAATTAAAACATGCAGAGGAAGATTTCTTTAATGAAATCAATAGCCTTATTGCCAGAGAGAAAAAGAGAAAGAGTATTAGAAAAAATAAAAAATCTAAATAATGATAAAAAATTAAATTTTTTATATGATTGGAGAATTAGAGCCCGGCCCAAGCAATTACCACCGAAAGGAAACTGGCTAACTTGGCTAATTAGGACCGGAAGAGGCTGGGGTAAAACCCGGGCAGGTGCTGAATATGTTATAGATCAGGCTAAAAAGGGAGCTGAACATATAGCTTTAATTGGAGAAACTAAGGCAGATGCTAGAGATATAATGGTAGAATTGGGCCCCGCTTCAATATTAAAAATTTCAAGACCTGATTTTATGCCTAAATACGAGCCTTCTAAAAGGAGAGTAACCTGGCCTAATGGATGTGTAGGGACTATATATTCAGGAGATGAGCCAGATCAGGTAAGGGGACCAAGTCATGATATTGCCTGGATAGATGAATTGGCTAAATTTAAGTATCCCCAGCAAGTATGGGATAATCTTATGTTCGGACTTAGGAATAGAGAGGATCTTAGGATTTTGGTTACCACTACTCCTAGACCAATACCTATTATCAAAGAATTAAAAGATGATCCTAATACAAAAGATATTACCGGAAGCACTTATGAAAATAGAGACAATCTACCTCAAAAATATTTTGATTATGTAATTAGAAAGTATGAAGGCACAAGATTGGGAAGGCAAGAAATTTATGGCCAGATATTAGAAGATAATCCTAATGCCTTATGGACCAGAAAGATAATTGAAAATAACCGCAGAAATAAAGCTCCCAAATTAATCAGAGTAGCAATTGCCATCGATCCCCAGGCCACTGACAATATTATGTCCTCTGAAACCGGTATAATCGGGGGCGGTTTAAGCGAAGATAGGCACGTCTGGATCTTAGAAGATGCCACTGTAAAGGGTAGTCCGGATAAATGGGGGAATGCAGCGGTAACCGTTTATCATAAACTTGAAGCAGGCCGGATAATCGGAGAAGTAAATAATGGTGGTGATATGGTTGAATATGTTATAAGATCGATTGAAAGCAATCTGCCATATATGGGCGTTAGGGCTTCTCGGGGTAAATATATCAGAGCTGAACCAGTGTCGGCTTTATATGAACAGGGGAAAATTCACCACGTGGGGAGTTTCCCGGACCTAGAAGATCAGCTTTGTGAGTGGGTGCCAGGGGATAAATCCCCGGACAGATTAGATGCCCTAGTCTGGCTGGTGACCTTTTTAATGCCCGATATGTTAAAGGATGATCAGATAGTTGAGGGAAGGAGTGCAGGGAAGAGAGCGACTGCCAATCAGGACTGGTAATAATGACCCAATAATTTATTTTATGTAAAGTAAAATAATTTGACTTAATATTTTTTTTATGTTATTCTGAAAAAAAATAAATACTTGAATTTTCGTCAGAGCACCATTAGAGAGCCAGAACGAGAAGCCTAAAAACTTCTTGACTGGCTCTCTTTTTTTTATTTCTAAAGGGGATATATGGATATAAAAGATATATTTCAAAATACCAAAGATACCATAAAGAAATTGCTTAAACCGGAAATGGGCGAGATATCCCACTCTGGAACTGATATCTGGGGTATTGGTGATCTTCCTGTCTACAATCCCGATGACTTGGTAGAAAAAAAAGGATTGGAAATATATAGAAAAATGCAAAGGCGGGACGGCCAAATTAAGGCTGTCTTTATGTTAAAGAAGCATGCCCGATTATCTACCCCCTGGAGTATCAGGCCGGAAGATGAGGATGATCAGGAAGCAGTAAAACAGGCTGATTTTATTAAGCATTGTTTTTCAGAAATGAAAGGGAACGTAAATAATACCCTGCTTAAAATATGGAATGCCATGAGGGATGGTTTTTCTGTGGCTGAAATAAATTATAAGATCCTTTCTACCGGAGAATTTAAAGGGATGATCGGTATTGATAATATCAAGGTCCGGAAAGCTGCAAATTATATGTTTAAATGTGATGAGCATGGCAATATTGAAGAAAAAGGCTTAATTGAGGGTTATAATAAACCCTTGCCTGTAAATAAATTTATTCTTTTTGCCTACAACCCCAATGATGACGATGCAGACAGCTTATATGGTGAGTCTGATTTTAGGGCAGCCTACCGGTATTATTTCTCTAATGATATCGTTCAAAGATTCTGGAATATCTTTTTAGAAAAGTTTGGCCAGCCCACCGTAATAGGTCGTTATGAAACCGGAACTACCAAAGAAAAACAGGACGCATATTTAGATATATTAAAGACCATTCAAACTGATACCGCGATAGTAATGCCAAAAGGGTTAGAAGCTGAACTTTTAGAGGCTCAAAGAAGAGGATCAGCCGGTTATAAGGCAGCCTTTGATACTAATAATAGCATGATTGCCCGGGCTTTACTGGTGGGTACTCTTTTAATGGATACCGGGGAAAAGGGCTCCTGGGCCTTATCTAAAACTCATTTTGATATTTTTATTTACATACTTGATTATTTAGGAGGTGAAACTGAAGATACTATAGTCCGGGAACAGATCATAAAGCGGTTAATAGATTTTAATTTTACCCAACCCAAATATCCCTATTTTAAATTTGAATCACTTATAAAAGATGACCAGGAAGCAAAGGCTAAGATTGCCAAGATGTTAGTTGATGGTGGCCTGATTAATCCGGAAGAGGAGTGGGTCCGGGAATTCCTTAAGATCCCAGCCAAAGAAGAAGGGATAATTTTACCTGAACCCAAACCTAAAGGCGGGGGCTTTGCAGAAGATTATCAGGCCGGGCTAAAAAGGCAGACTAATCAATATGAAAAAAAATGTAATTTTACCCGGATAATAAAAAATCTTGATGAATGGGAAGCAAAGGCTAAAGAGGATCTTGTAAAAATTATAACTAAGCAAAAAGAATCCCTTAAAAAAGATATTTTAAAAAGAAAGATTATTGAAACTAATTCGGCTTCACAAATTGAAAAGATTCAGCTATCTTATGTCGGAGAATTAAAAACCAAAATACAGGAATATCTAAGAGATTTATGGCAATATGGCCGGGAAGAGGTAAAAAGCGAACTGGGTAAGATGAAATTTGTCGATATAGTCCCCGGTTTACCACCTAAAAAAGCCCTGCAATATTTGAATAATAAATCTTTTTGGATTGCTGGGGTGATAAGAGATAGTGTCTTAAAAGAAGCAAGGGCAATCTTATATAACGGTTTAAAAGGCGGGGCCACTACCCCGGAGATAATGTTTCAATTGGATGGATTTTTTAAAGAGTATATCGGGACTACCGCAATAGAGATAAAAACCGGGAGAGAATTAACTCCCTGGCACCTTGAAAATGTAGTAAGAACCAATTTTAGCGATGCCTATAATGAGGGACGCTGGGCTATGATGAACGATCCTGATGTAGGGGATTTTGTACCGGCAGTAGCCTATTCCTCTGTTATGGATGATCGGACTACCGAGATTTGTGAACGGTTGGATGGCCAGGTATTTGAAAAAGGCGATCCTGATTTAGCCAGGGTAAAACCACCTAATCATTATGAGTGCAGGGGAACTCTGGTCCCGGTAACTAAATATGAAAAATTTACTCCTATATCTAAAGAAAGGAAAGCGGGGATTATGGCCATAAAGCCTAAAAATTTTGTAAATTTAGAAGGAGATGAGTTATATGCCTTACAAGTATCCGAGTGATATCCCGGAAGGGATAAAAGGTTTACCGGCGGAAGCCCAGAAAACCTGGATTGATATTTTTAATAATGCCTGGGAACAGTACAAAGATCGGGCAGAAAGAGAAGGTTTGGCTAATGCCACAGCCTGGGCCGGTCTTAAAAAAGCAGGTTGGAAAAAAGATAAAGAGGGTAACTGGATTAAAACTGAAACACAGGGGAATCTAAACGCTATGGAATTGGCAATATTGGAAGCTTATTCCCAAACTTACGAATTAAAAGATGTCGAGGTATTTGGTATTGGAACATGGAAAGGTAATAAAATCACCGGTGAGGATATTGA
>Ga0315547_1000518_pt1 | contig 37657 bp, 53 predicted proteins | sample SalMarSW160240MG_2_FD_202542 | JGI IMG/M metagenome (GOLD analysis project Ga0315547, IMG submission 202542) | Salt marsh sediment microbial communities from the Plum Island Ecosystem LTER, Massachusetts, United States - Salt Marsh Sediment SW1601-240 ...
CCTGGAAATGGAACATGCAAAGCATCAGGCTTTATTTGTTGAAAGTGGCAGCACAAATAAAGGAACGAGTACGTTACGTAATCATAAACCTTTCAAAAACTTTTACTCAGCAAAATCTGATGAAAGAAATAATTGCTTTATGCTGAGCACTTAATAAATCAACAAACATCAGATACTTGGGATAACTATCTCCGGTCGTGAAAAAATCCAGGAAAATCTGTTTTAGAAAGCTTTTTCTTTGCGATTTGAGTAAAAGAAATTCAGGGGTGAGCTAACAAAATCCCATTAGATATGAAAATCTCGATTATCATTGTTGAAAAACCCTTTACTTTTTGGTTTATGAATAATCCGGGTTAGCGCTATTTCCCAAGAAAATAAAGGGTAAATATGCAATGGTTGGACGGTATGACGGAGTGAATAATTACATAATGTTTTCTGACAAGATCGATCTTTGGACAAATAACAGCTTATTGCAACAACCAATCTTTCCCTGGGAATTTATCCAAATTGGTAATAGCGGATCCCCCGTTGAAACAAAAGAAGGTTGGTTATTAATTACTCATGGTGTTGGCCCAATGCGGAGATACAGTTTGGGAGCTATTCTTCTTGACTTGGAAAATCCTGATAGAGTGATTGGCCATTTACAATATCCTTTAATGGTACCAAACGAAAAAGAAAGAGAAGGTTACGTACCTAATGTTGTTTATTCGTGTGGTTCCATAGTTCATAATAGCGAGCTCATAATTCCATATGGAATGTCAGATTATGCTTCATCTTTTATAACTGTTCCAATAGATGAGTTGCTGCACGAGCTGAAAGATACTCATCAAAAGTCAAATAGTATTAAAATCAAAACCTGAATGGTTAATACAGTGAAAATTTTTCATTGGAATAACTGAGTTGTCTTTATAATAGAAGGCCCTTAATGTAGAAAATTGTTAAATGTCAAACCGCCCTATTAATAAGTAAAACTACATATTATTTACCACTGAATTTATCAACAGAAACATTGATAAATCTCATGATTTTTTCTTACATCTTCTATTATAATTTTATTAGAATCAATAGAAATGCGAAGTAACTTTGTATAGAATATTTGTTTGAATATCATTATGCAAACAAAGTCCAGGAAGTCGGACCACAAGATTATTTTAAGATCAAAATGTTTTTTTAAAAGAATTATAAAAAAAGAAAGTTATGAAGACATATAAGCAGGTATATGATATAATCGAGTGCGTTCGATCATTTCATAAACAGATGGAGGATTTTTATGATCGGCTTCATGATAAAGATGAAAGCAAAAGGTAAAAATGCTTCTTGATTATCTAAGCCGTCATGAGAAACATCGTGAAGAGACACTTGCAAAATACGAAGAAGAAGCATCGAAAAAAGTAATGGAAACCTGGTTTAAATATATCCCTAAAAATATATCCCCAATTCTAGATTAACGACTTACAAAATAGTAGTATTTAGGGATTGAAATTGCCATATAATTTAATAACTAAGAGTTTTATAATACTTAAATATTCATAAAAATAATGGAGGTTTATCATGGCTTTAATGATTAATGATGAGTGTGTCATTTGTGGTGCCTGTTTGGACGAGTGTCCCAACGAAGCAATTTCAGAGAGTGATCCGATTTATGTAATCGATCCCAATAAATGTACAGAATGTGTTGGTTATTTTAATGAACCACAATGTGTAAATGTATGTCCGGTTGAAGCTATTGTTCCAAATCCTGACCATGTGGAAACAAAGGAACAATTACTTGCAAAGAAAAATCGGATACATACCGATTAACAGGCATTAGAAATGGACTTTAAAAAAATCAAAAAATCCGTTACTGAAATTCAAAATTCACTTCCGCCGGGAGTTTTACTGGTTGCTGCAGCAAAAACCAGATTACCGGAAGAAGTCTAGGCTGCTATACATGCCGGTATTAAAATAATCGGCTACAATTACGTACAGGAAGCTGACCGGATGTATCAAATTATCGGGGATACAGTGCAATGGCATATGATAGGACATCTGCAACGGAATAAAGTAAAAAAAGCGGTTAAGATATTTGATATGATCGAAACGATTGACTCTGTTGAACTTGCTGAAGCAGTGAATAACCGATGTGCTTTAGAAGGCAAAATAATGCCCGTGCTTATTGAAATCAATAGTGGAAAGGAGAATTTGTTGTTAAAAGACAATCAGATAAAATTATTAAAACCTATGATATTCAAAAAAATTCTTGATGGAAAGTAAACCACACAGATGAGAGAAAGTCAAAAACTAATAGAAGAGATAAAGCAATTAAAAGAAGAGAAAAATGCGGTTATTCTTGCCCATGTTTATCAAAGAGGAGAAGTGCAGGATATAGCAGACTACACAGGAGATTCTTTGGATTTGAGTAAAAAAGCAGTGGAAACACCGGCTGATATAATCGTTTTTTGTGGAGTTCAATTTATGGCAGAAACCGCAGCTATTCTTAATCCCAATAAAACAGTTCTTTTACCTGATAAACATGCGGGATGCGGTTTAGCAGATATGGCTACAGTTGAACAACTAAGTAAAATAAAGAAACAATTTCCGGATTCTATTATAGTTAGTTATGTCAATAGTTCAGCAGCTATAAAAGCAGAATCTGATATTTGTTGCACTTCAGCTAATGCTATTAGTGTAGTAAATTCTTTGCCAGATGACCCAATTCTATTTGTTCCAGATAGAAACTTGGGTTCATATGTAGCTGAACAAACTAAAAAAGACATCATTCTTTGGGATGGTTATTGTTATGTACATGAAAATATTAAAACCTATCATCTAAAATTTTTGAAAGAAAAACACACCAATGCAGAAATTATCGTTCATCCGGAATGTTCTACACCTGTAAGACACATGGCTAATTTTATAGGTGGGACAGCACAGATGTCTCGCTATGCAGCACAGTCTGATAAAAGAGAATTTATTGTTGGTACTGAGTCTAATTTTGTATATAGACTTAGAAAAGATAATCCAAATAAAAGATTCTATCCTGTTAATTCTCTATGTGATGGTATGAATATCATGTGTAAAAAACTCATTTAGATAGAAATAAAAATATTTTACCTTAAATAAATGGAGGAGTTTATTATGCTGACAGAAAAGCAAAAGAAACAAATTGAACTTGAGAATAAAAAAATCGCCGATAATATTCACCACATTAAACACCGCATTGTGGTCTTTAGTGGCAAAGGAGGTGTAGGCAAAACAACGGTGAGTGTGAATCTTGCTTATGGTTTGCATCTTCATGGCAATAAAACCGGGATTCTTGATGCTGACGTAACAGGGCCTGATGTTCCTAAAATGACTGGCATTCAAGGTGAATTACACACCGATGGAAATAAAATTATCCCGCAAGAAAGCCGTGAGGTCAAAGTTGTTTCTATGGCTAATCTACTGCCACCCGATCAGGCAGTTATTTGGCGGGGACCATTGCGTTCGAAAATGCTGAATCAATTCTTAGGCGATGTCGAATGGGGGAACCTGGATTATCTTATAGCAGATTTGCCCCCAGGTACCGGTGACGAAATTCTTACTATGGCGCAAAATATGGAGCCCGATATGGCTATCATTGTTACTACACCTCAGGAACTATCATTAATAGATTCAGCCAGGGCTATCAGTATGGCAAAGAAAATGAATATCCCTAAAATTACCCTTATCGAAAATATGTCCGGGTTAATTTGTCCGAAGTGCGGTCACCGGATTGAATTGTTTGGTATCGGTGGTGGTAAAAACCAAGCTGAAGAAATGAATATTGCTTTTTTAGGTGCAATACCGATTAATCTTGAAGCGCGAAAACTGGCAGACGAAGGGAAATCTATCGTTATTGAAAACGAGGAAGCTGATATATCCGTCACGATCTTTCACATTGTAAAGGAAATCGAAAATATGTTCAATGAAAACATAAAGGCTTCAATGTCTTAAGTAGTTTAAGTACAAAAGTTAAAAAATATTTGAATTTTGCGGGGAGATTTTGTGAATTATGATGGAAGCAATGTTATATGAACAATTACCCCAGGAAAATGTAAAATGCAATCTCTGTGCACATCGATGTGTAATTCAGAATTCTAAGAAAGGAATTTGCAGGGTAAGAGAAAATATTAGTGGGAAACTATACGTGATGAATTACGGTAAGTTAATCGCTCAGCATGTTGACCCGATTGAGAAAAAACCCTTATTTCATTTTTATCCCGGATCAACAGCATATTCGATCGCAACGGCAGGATGCAACTTTCAATGTGAATATTGTCAGAATTATGATATATCACAGATGCCCGTTCGGGAGAATCGAATCATTGGCCGGGATTCAGCTCCCGAAGAAACTTTAATAGAAGCAAAACAACTTGGCTGTAAAAGTATTGCATATACTTATACAGAACCAACCATCTTTTATGAATATGCTTTTGATGTTGCTCAGTTAGCTCATGAAGAAAATATTAAAAATATATTCATAACAAATGGATTTATCACATCTGAAGCTCTGCAAACTATAGCTCCAAATCTTGACGCTGCCAACGTTGATCTGAAATCCTTTTCAAACGATTTTTATAAAAAAATCTGTAAAGCAAAATTACCACCCGTCCTGGATACCATAAAAATGTTGTATCAACTGGGAATTTGGATAGAAGTAACCACCCTGGTTATTCCAACATTGAATGATACAGAGCAGGAATTTCATTCAATTGCCGGGTTCATAATGGATGTTAGCGAAGATATCCCATGGCACATCAGCGCATTTTATCCGGCCTACAAACTTAAATATCTTCCCTCAACCCCCTTTGCAGTTTTAATTAAAGCGCGGGAAATTGGTCTGAAAACAGGTCTTAATAATGTCTATCTGGGTAATGTGACAAATAATGTAACTGCGGATACCAGATGCCCCGGTTGTGGTCAAATATTGATTGAACGTACAAATTTGGGGATTATAAAAAATAAAATTCAGGACGGTCATTGCCCGAATTGTGGAAGGGAAATAGCAGGTGTAGGTATGTAACACAATTTCCATAAAAATAACAAAGGTATTAAAGAACAATAAAAAAACAGGTGCTGAAAATGAAAATTACAATTCTCTACGACAATACCGTATTCCTGTCAGGTCTTAAACCTGATTGGGGATTTTCCTGTCTTGTAGAAATTTATAACAGAAGTATCCTTTTCGATACCGGTTCAAACGGTTCTATACTTCTTGGAAATATGAAAAAACTTGATATAGATCCGTTGTCAATTGATGAAGTGTTTATTTCTCATCCCCATTTTGACCATGTGGGTGGTCTTTCAGCTTTTCTTAATGAGAATAATAATGTAAAAATCTATGTTCCGATTTCGCTAAGAGGTATTCGTAATGCAAAAGAAATAATCTATGTGGATGAACCTATGAAGCTTCATAAAAATATTTTTTCTACTGGCGAACTTGACCATATAGAACAATCGATGGTAGTAAAAACGGACAAAGGATTGGTTTTGATTGCAGGATGTTCACACCCTAAAATGGAAAGTATTCTTAAAGCTGCCTCACAATTTGGGAAGATTTACGCAATTATTGGCGGTTTACATGGATTCAATGAATTAGAATTGTTTAAAGACCTTGGAGTGATCTGCCCTACTCATTGTACCAGACACATAGCAGAGATTAAATCCTTATATCCGGAGAAATATATTGAAGGTGGAGCCGGGAAAATCATAGAAATATAAAACCTCATGATCCGTAAATTTGGCTATAGAGGAACGCCATACACGCTGAATGCTTATAAAAGCGATCCGGAACTACGCGAACTTGGACATGCGGCTGCACATCTGATACATGGTTCCTCCGAAGAGCGTTTTAGAATCACCTACGCACCAGGAAAACTTACGCGCGATGAAATTACGAGCGTTGGTTTTGATTATTTGGATTTGAAGACAGCAATAAAAACCCACAAACCATCTACGCTCAAAGATGGTCTGAATATCGTAAAAGGTGAGGAGATTTATTTTATAGCTTCACCAGGTCTTGGCTTGTGGACTGCCAAAGAGAAATTTATTCATTCTCTAAAAACCAATCTTAGGTTTGCAGAGCGTATGATTGCCAAAGAACCTAACGAACCACTCTGGCAACAACTCGAGGAGTTAGACACCGAAGATATCGCAAAGTATGAGGCTTGATGATCAAACTCAGAATTTTTATACCTTACACTAAAAGTCGATAACATTATCAACAGTATATCCGATTTGAACCTTAAAATAGGAAATGAATTATTATATGATTATTTGGAATATTTTAAAACACGCTTTGCTTATCACAGTCTTTGTCTTTGTAATGATGTTGTTAATAGATTATTTCAACGTCATCACCAATGGGAAAATGTCACAGTCTATCAAGGGAGGTCGGGGACGACAATACTTGATCGCCTCACTCCTCGGATCAACACCGGGCTGCCTGGGTGCTTTCCTAAACGTATCCTTTTACATACATGGTTTGATGAGTTTTGGTGCGTTAGTCGGCGGTATGATCGCCACCAGTGGCGATGAAGCATTTGTTTTGTTAGCTTTGGTTCCGGATAAAGCTTTATTGCTTTTTGGAATTCTTTTTGTCCTCGGCATTGTCCTGGCATGGGTTTCTGACAAAATTGCAGATATATTAAAAATCGTTCCTTGCAAAGAGTGCGAATTACATGAAGTTCATACAATTGAATCGTGTAAATGCTTTGACAAAGACCATTTGGCAAAATATTACCTTCGTATATCCTGGCAGCGCGCTGTTTTGCTCTTATTGCCATTATACTGACCATAGCTTTAGGGATAGTCGGTTCACCAACATGGGATTGGAAAAGAATAACATTGATGATTTTAACAACGGCTACAGTGATCATCGTTGGTAGTGTACCAGATCATTTTCTGCAAGATCATATTTGGAAACACATTATTAAAAAGCATATGTTAAGAGTGTTCTTATGGTCGTTTTTCGCCTTGCTTATTATCCAGGTGGGTTTTAATTTTTGGAATTTCGAGGCTTTTATCAAATCACATATGGTATGGGTCATGTTAATTGCTGTATTGATGGGAATAATCCCAGAATCAGGGCCACACATGATTTTCGTAATGATGTTCGCTGACGGCATTATTCCTTTTTCAGTTTTACTTGCCAGTTCAATCGTTCAGGATGGTCACGGAATGTTGCCTTTATTATCTTATACCTTGAGAGATACAATACTGGTAAAGATTTTTAATCTTGTTTTTGGACTGATTATTGGCTTAATTCTTTATTACATAGGGATTTAATACAATTGAAAGTTAACGATAAAAAACAATAGACATTTTATTGGATAATATAAAATGAAATTAATGAGGTAAATATTATGAAAATCAGTCACGTAAATGAAATGAGAAATTTGGATCGTCGGGCCATTGAAGAATATTGTATTGCCCAGGAAATTCTCATGGAAAATGCCGGTCAGGCTGCTTATTTCACTATTTTGAAAGAGTTTGGAGCTAAAAATAAAAATTTTGTGATTTTCTGTGGTGTCGGCAATAACGGCGGTGACGGATTAGTGGTGGCAAGGAAAATTTATTCCAATGGTGGAATGGTGACCGTTTTTGTTTTGGGTGATCGTTCTAAATTCCAGGGTGCTTCAAAGCAAAATTTGGATATCGTAAATAAATTGCAAATTAAAATGATTGATCTGCAAGATGTTTCATCAGCACTGGAAGCAGTAAAAGAATCTGATGCCATTATCGATGCAATTTTCGGCACAGGTTTGGATCGTGAAGTCAAAGGGGAATATAAAGATGTTATTAACATGATCAACGCAAGCCATAAGACCGTATTCAGCATCGATATTCCTTCGGGCATCCATGGAGATACCGGACAGGTAATGGGTACAGCGGTGAAGGCACATTATACAACCACCTTTGGTTTACCAAAGACAGGCAACCTGCTTTACCCTGGATTTGACTATGTAGGCAAATTGTATGTTACGCATATTTCCTTTCCGCCCGTTATGCAACATTCTGATCATTTAAAAACTGCCACCAACGATCCTAAACCCATTCCTGCAAGAGATAAAGATACCCACAAGGGTAACTATGGGAAAGTACTATTCATTGCCGGATCATCCAACTATCTGGGTGCACCCTATTTTGCTGCATTATCATTTCTTAAAGCAGGCGGTGGCCTTTCTTATTTAGCTACACCCGGGAATGTTGCAGCCTTCATTGGAAATAAAGGGAGCGAAATTGTCTTTGTACCACAAAAAAGCACCACCTCTGGCAGCATCAGTCTTGAAAACAGGCAGCAACTTTTTCAATTTTCCGAAAATGCAGATATGGTTGTCATTGGCCCAGGATTATCTTTAAATGAAGAAACACAAACTTTAGTAAGAGAGTTAAGTGCTGAAATTAAAAAGCCTCTGCTCATTGATGGAGATGGAATAACTGCTGTTGCAAATGATTGGGAATGCATTAAGAAACGGGAAACACCCACCATTTTAACGCCTCATTTGGGCGAAATGGCGAGAATTACTAAACAAAAAATGGATGATATTTTAAAAAATAAAATCGTTGTCCTGCAAAACACAGCCCAGAAACTCAATGCCACGATAGTCTTAAAAGGAGCACATTCGTTAATCGGTTATCCTGATAAGAGAGTGTTTATCAACCTCAGTGGCAATCCCGGCATGGCTACTGCTGGCAGCGGCGATGTTTTAACCGGAGCAATCGCTGCTATGTTCGGACTCGGATTTTCGATTAACGAAGCTGTGCGCATGGGAGTTTTTGTACATGGTTTTGCAGGTGATCTTGCAGCAAAGAACAAAGGAGAAGATGGTCTCATCGCCAGTGATATTATGAATCAGCTACCTGCGTCCATGAAAGCCTATCGTGAAGAATTTAATTCAACCATAGAAGATTACTATCATAGTATTAATATTATTTAAATGCAAATTAGAAGTATGAGAACTTTAAAAACCGGGATAAATTGGGTTGATGATGTAATTCCTGAAGGATTACCATTGAAGTCCACAACGGTCATTACCGGGCCGGGTGGTTCGGTTAAACCTCTGATTGGGGGTTTATATTAAAAGATTTTTGTATGAATTTGAAGTAGTTAATAAATTTGGACAGACTGATAATGCGGGAATATTTTTGAAATTAAAGAATTATAATTTTTTTATTAATAACTAACGGAGGGAAATATTATTAGAAACTTAATGAATTTGTATGATGATTTAGCTTGGGAAGATGCAGTCGATTATTTCAATGGAACAAAAGGAAAAGTATTAAGAGAAGAAAATGGTGCTAAAGCAGTTCTGTTAAAATTGCCAAAAGACTTTCATATGCAACTACATTCTCATGTTGTTGCTGAATAACATTTTGTTATTGAAGGAGAATATACTATCAATGGGAAAAAAATTCTCAAAAGGTTCTTATCAATTTTTTTCACCACATTACGAACACAGACATTTTGAGTCGAAGGAGGGAACTTTAATCTTAGTTATCTGGGATGCAATAAAATCATAAAAATAAAGCGATGATTGAAAAATATTTGAACTAATAAAATGGTGAAACCTTTTAAATCCTGTTATGTTGATTACAGGTAACAGAATTGGAGTAAATGCTCCAACTTTTTTTGAAAGTGAAGGCATGAAAATTTATATTGGAGCAAATTAAATAAACATAAAATAGGCTTTTGAAGTATACAAGACAAAATAGATGCGAATGGAAACAGAAGCATGGAAAGGGTAAGAATCTTTGATTGATGATTGTTGATTGTCGATTGAATATTAAAATAGTAAATAATAAATCTTTATGTTAAGGATAATAATTTGGACAATAATTATTATTGGCGGTAGTGTTTTTGGATATTATATTGATTATTTGATATTTAAAAATATCCATCAAAATATAATTTTTCATGTTGTTAGCTTATTTTTTGGTGTCTTTCTATTATTTCTAGTGATGCTAATCAGTAAAAACACGGGAAGAACACTTGCTAAATATGGACGAAAAGGGGAATTGAAAAGAATGCAAACTAATATACTTACCAAACAAGGAGTATATAAATATATGAGACATCCAATGCATTTGGGTTTATTGTTTTTTCCGCTTGCTGTTGCTTTTATGATAGGGTCGCCTTCATTCATTCTAATTATTGCACCTGTTGAAATAATTTTCATGCTAATAATGATCAAGTTTGTTGAGGAACCTGATACAATTAGAAAATTTGGCGATGAATATTTAGAGTATAAAAAACAAGTTCCGTGGTTTTGTTTTAAAATGAAATGTTTGAAAAAATTATTAGAAAATGTCCCAAAGAATTATGCTAATACTTTCAAATAAAATTCAAACACGGAATTTAATTATAAGTCATAAATTTTTCAATTATGTTACAATTAAAAAATAACTTCATTTTCGCACCTATAAAAACTGGATACAGCGACAAATCAGGAATAATTTCAGAAAAACTTATTAAATTTTATGAAGAAAGGAGTAAATATATAGGAGCGATTACTCCCGAGCCTGTGTATATTGATAAAAGTTTAAGGGAAATACCTACTCAAATTGGGATTGATAATGATGACAAAATTGAAGGACTGAAAAAGTTAACGAATACAATTCATCAGTACAATACAAAAGTAAATGACAGAAACGATGAATATGGAGGAAGTTTTAAGAACAGAATAAAATTGCCCTTACAAATATTAGATGCCGTAAAATCTGTTTCCAACTTACGAATTATAGTCAGAATCAGGGGCGATGAAATGATACCTGACGGTTTTCATCTTGATGAAATGATACCCTTTGCACAGCTCCTGGAGGAACATGGAATGGATGCTTTGCACATAACTGCCGGGACAGTCTGTTCGACACCCCCCTGGTTTTTTCAACACATGTTTATTCCAAAAGGGAAAACATGGGAGTTTGCAAAAAAAATAAAACAAGAAGCAAATATTCCAACAATTTATGTGGGACAAATAAACAAAAAAGACGATATAAAAAAGTTTATAGACGATTTCAAAGCCGATTATATTGCAATAGGAAGAGCACTTGTTGCTGACCCTGATTTTATCGGGAAATATAATAAACAAATAAGCGGAAACATTCGTCCTTGCCTTGCTTGTGCTGAAGGTTGTTTGGGCGGAGTGAAATCCGGGCAAGGGCTTCAATGCCTGGTAAACCCAAAAGTAGGAAAAGAAATTGATGTTTTTGGAAGGTCAAAAAAATCTAAAAACTTTGCTGTTATCGGAGGCGGACTTTCCGGTATGGAAGCTGCTTTGACTTTAAATAAAAGAGGACATAAAGTAACACTTTTTGAAAAAGATGAACTTGGCGGGCAATTCAAATTTGCTCCTCTTACGCAAAATAAAAGATCTATGGGAAGTTTAATTCTTTATTTTGCTAATGAAATTAAAGATAACAATATTAAGGTTATTTATAAAGAAGCTGAAAAATCCGATCTTATAAATAAATATGATGAGGTAATTATTGTTAAAAGAACAACTGACTTTGGCGAAGATATGGAAATGATTGCAAAACTACTTTCTTTAAAAATGATGAAAGAAAAAGGAACTGTTTTCAGCGATCACACTCATATAAAGAAAGTTGCAGGAAAAACAATTTATGCAGAAAAAGACAAAAAAACATTCAATTTGGTGATATTGATATAATTGTTGTTTCAACAGGTATGAAAAGCTATAATCCATTGGAAAATGAATTGAAAAATAATATTTCAGTTCATGTTATTGCTGATGCTAAAAAAACAGGGAACGCACAAGATGCGATAAAAGATGCTTATGAAACAGCAAAAGAATTATAATATAATAATAATTTTAATTTTCACTAAAAAAATATGTAAAGAGAGAATATCATGATAAATGTAAAAAAATGGAAAAATGATCTTGAAATGGCACGTAAGTCAAAAGATGAATTTTTTGGCAGTAATCATCCTCAATCACCGATACCACAGATGAAACTCCGGAATTTCAAAGGTCTTGCTTACTATTCATTAGATTTTGCATCTCGTTTTGAACTTAACATTTACGAACATAAAGAAAAAAAATGGCTAAAATTACAAGATACAAAAGGTGGGGAGCGAGAACTCATTCGATGGGGAGAATTTAGTTTCAAAATAGAAAATAAGGATTGTACACTTCAAGCATACAAAAGTGATCCAATGGAAGAACAATTATTTATACCATTTCGGGACCTTACGAGTGGTAAAGAAACATACGGGGCAGGCAGGTATTTGGATATTGAACCCGAGAGACATCAAACTACTGATGGAAAATGGATTATTGATTTTAATTTAGCATACAATCCATGGTGTGCGTATAGTGATGCATTTGTCTGTCCATTTGTACCTACTGAGAACTGGCTTAAAGTACCAATTTATGCAGGAGAAAAAAACTATACTTTAGATAAACTATAAATAATATTGAAATTAAATTATAAAATATGAAAACAGCATTTGCAACTGAAAATGGGAAATCGGTTATAGACAGACATTTTGGCGATTAGAATTATTATCATATTTATGAAATGTCATCATCAGGAGTTGAATTCATAAAAAAAATTGAGAATACAACCGAAGAAGATAACAAAGAAATTCATGCTGATCCTATAAAAGCTAAAGGGGTTACGCAAATGTTAAAAACTTAGGATATCAAGGTTGTTATAGCCAAAGTTTTTGGACTAAATATTAAAAGAATCAGGAAAAATTTTGTTTGTATTTTAATGAATGACAATGATATTTCTGACAACATAAAAAAAGTACATCAAAAATTTGATAATAATTTAAATGAATGGAATAAAGGTGAATCCAGAAGCCATATCGATTTAAAAATTGCCGGTAAATAAATAGTTATATAAAAGATAATTGATTTTAAGATTATGTATAAGTATCTTTTTGGGCCTGTTCCTTCACGCAGATTGGGTATGTCATTGGGAATTGATTTGATACCTAAAAAAGTTTGTTCATTAAACTGTGTTTACTGCGAAGTAGGTAAAACTACTAAACTTACTCTCGATAGAATGGAGTATGTTAAATATGATAAAGTTATTGCTGAATTACAACAGTTTATGAGCAACAATCCCAAAATAGATTACATTACATTTTCAGGTTCTGGAGAACCGACCCTTAACAGCCGGATAGGAGATGTATTGAATTTCATCAAGAAAAATTATCCTGATGTAAAAACCGCGGTTTTAACAAACGGGACTTTATTATTTGATCAGAAATTAAGGATTGAACTATTACAAGCCGATGTTATTTTACCTTCTCTCGATGCTGCTAGCCAGTACGTCTTTGAAAAAATTAACCGACCAAATTCAAACCTTAAAATAGAAACTTATATTCAGGGTTTGATTGATTTGAGGAAAGGATATAAAGGAAATATTTGGTTAGAAATATTCTTATTGAAAGATTATAACGATTCAAAAGAAGAATTGGATTTGCTTAAGAAGGCCATCCTGAAAATCAACCCCGATATTATTCAATTAAACACCCTGGATCGTCCCGGAACAGTAGCGGGCCTAATTCCTTTATCAAAAAATGAATTGCAAAAAATTATTGATTATTGGAACTTGCTTAATGTCGAGATCATTGCTTCGGTTTCCGAACGAGCAGCTATTGAATCATTTAACGGCGACATTGAAACAGCTATTTTAGAAACAATTGCCAGGCGGCCATGCACGCTCGATGATTTGCATCGTTTTTTAGGCATTCATATTAGTGAAATAAATAAATATTTGGGAGCTCTGGAGGCTAATAATAAAATTAGAACTGTTAACCTTGAGAGAGGTGTGTTTTATGAAATAAAACATAAGTAATTTCACTTTTAATTAGTAAAATGAAGAAAATAGGTTTAATAGTAAATCCCATAGCAGGAATGGGAGGCAGTGTCGGTTTAAAAGGGACTGATGGAGAAATATATAAAAAAGCCATAGAACTAGGTGCAAAACCGACAACACCTCAAAGAATTGAAGAAACACTTTCTTTGATTAAAAGGAAAGATGTCTATTTTATGGTTGCTCCCGGGAAAATGGGGGAGGACTACATTAAAAAATTTAATTTTAAATATGAAGTAGTATCTAAAACAGGTGAAGAAACAAATGCAAGAGATACCAAAAGGATTGTTCAGGATATGCTTGAGAAAGGTGTTGAACTCCTGATTTTTGTTGGTGGAGATGGTACTGCAAGGGACATATACGATGTGCTAGATTTGAAAATTCCTGTTGTGGGTATTCCATCAGGAGTTAAAATGTTCAGTCCTGTTTTTGCACTTTCACCTTCTGCAGCTGCTGAAATAATTAATACTGCAGGAAATCAATTTATCGAAAAAGAGGTTCTTGATATTGATGAAGAAGCCTTTAGAGAAAACAAAATAGCAGCAAAATTATATGGATACCTGAAAGTCCCAAAAAACATAACACTTCTCCAGGCGAAAAAGGAACCTTCAAATGTAAGTAAATCCGAAGAAGATATAAAAGAGGAAATTGCGGATTACCTTATGGAAAATCTGGAAAAGGAAACACTTTATATTTTGGGCCCCGGAACCACCTTAAAAACAATTGCTGATAAAATGGGAGTGAGGAAAACCTTATTGGGTATAGATGCTGTTTTCAATGGAAAATTGGTTGGAAAAGATTTGAATGAGAAAGGATTATTAGCGCTAATAAAGAAGAATCATAAGTCAACAATTATCGTTACTCCAATTGGTGGAAACGGATTTATATTCGGAAGGGCAAGCAAACAATTTACGCCTGAAGTTTTAAGATTGATAGGAAAAGAAAACATAGTTGTTGTGGCAACCGAAGATAAAATCAATAAGCTGGAGTGTTTAAGGGTTGATACAGGTAATATTGAAGTAGATAAAAGTTTGAATGGATTTACAAAAGTAATTACAGGATATAAAAAAGAAACAATTACCGAAGTAAAATGATAATCAATCTGCACATGAACGAAAATCCGTATTTACCTGCTGAAAGCATTAGAAAAGCAGCGGTAAAGGGGATTGAAAATGTAAACCGGTATTCCGAATTAAAATATTTGAATGAATTAAAAAAGCTTATTGGTAAATACAACAATTTGCCTTTAGATCGGGTAATTTTAAGTCCTGGTTCCGATTTTCTTTTACGGGAGATAATCAATATTTTCTCAAAAGACAGGAAAATTATTATGGTGAATCCCTCATTTTTCCCGGTTTCACAATATGCCATGAAACTTGCACGTAAGCTAACAAAAATTCAACTTTTTTCACCAGGTTTCAAACTAGATCCTGAACTTATTTTAAATGAACTGGATGAACCAACGCTCTTAATAATTGACAACCCTAATAATCCAACAGGAGCAATCCTTTTGGATAATAAATTGGTTGAAGATATCCTTAAAAATAAAAATATATTGCTTTTGGTAGATGAGGCATATTATGAATTTTCGGGGCAAACTTTTGCAGGCCTGATTAAAAAGTATCCAAACCTGGCAATTACAAGAACAATGGATAAAGCATTTTCTTTAGCCGGGCTTCGATTGGGATATCTTTTAATGGGGAATTATTTTAAAGATCAATTTTCCGATTTTCCCGCCTATTTATCTACACCAACACTGTTTGCTGCCATTGAAGCATTAAAAAATCCGGAATATCTGACAAAAAATGTCAATAAAATAAAAGAAGAAAGAGAACGGATTTCAAAATTTTTAAAAAAGATTGGTTTTGAAGTATTCCCAAGTGAAACGAATTTTATTTTGATAAAGACAAAAATACCAGACTTTGCTGAAAAATTAAAAAATGCAGAAATAATAATTAAAAATTTATCCGATGAGTGGCTAAATTATTATTATAGAATTTCAATTGGTCTTCCGAAGGAAAACGATACTTTGTTATCAATCATAAAAAAAACATACAACGATGCCTAAAACAGAACCTTTTGATAATTATTCAGATGATTATGATGATGTAGCTTTTTTATCGTGGGCAAAACCTACTACCGGGACTCCCAAACATATCAATGATGCAGTTATTGAAGCTATAAATAAAGGATTCGATAGAATGGAAAAATATTATAGAAAGAATAAATGAAAACTTATCTTGATTGTTTGTCTTGTTTTATGAGACAGGCCTTATGGGCAGGACGCATTGTTACCCGTGATGAAAAAAAAATAAGGTTTTTCCAATGCTATTAAATATCTCATTTCATTATGATTTTTACCCACTTCTTGTGGTAGCAGCTATTGCATGGACAACTCCCATATTATTGTCGTTTTTAAAGCTAAAAAAAATCCCGATTGTTATCGTTGAGATCATTTTGGGTTTTCTGGCAGGGAAATTCCTGTTCGGGAATCTCAGTGAAGATAGTTTCCTTATTCTTGATTTTTTCGCACTTTTCGGTTTTCTTTTCCTTATGTTTTTAAGTGGCCTTGAAATAGATGTTGACCATATTATTGCCTCATTACCCCGTCGAAGATTAACCTGGTCGCGTTTTCTGAAAAATCCTTTATTAGTGGGGATTACACAATTTATTCTTGCTATTTTTCTTTCGTACTTGGCCTCTTTATTCCTTGCACAGATCATTGATATACCAAGCATCTGGTATTTTTCACTTATCATGGTTACCACCTCGGTTTCCATAGTATTGCCCGTCCTGAAAAATCGGGGTGAAATCGGTAGCCGGTTTGGTCAGATGATCATCATTGCAGCGGCAATTGCCGACATCCTGAGTATTATACTGTTCACTTTTACAGCTTTTATAATAAAAAATGGCTTCCATTATAAACTACTTTATATCCTTGCACTTTTTATTCTTTTCTTCATTTTTTACAAACTTGTCAACAGGTTGAAAAACATTCCTTTGTTTAAAGGATTAGGCTATCAGTTATCTCAGGCTGCTTCTCAAATCCGTATCAGGGGAGCCATATTGATAATCATGATTTTTGTAGTTATCTCTCAATACATTGGAAAGGAAGTTGTATTGTTAGGTGCTTTTTTAAGTGGATTAGTACTGTCTTCAATGCTACACCGCGAACGATCGCTCATGTTAGTCAAATTAGACGGTATGGGTTATGGTTTTTTTATCCCATTCTTTTTTATTATGGTGGGTGCAGGGTTCGACCCTAGTGCTCTCACCGAATTTGATGAATTACTGATTGGGTTCCTGTTATTGCTGCTTGTATCACTATTCGCAATAAAAGTCATTCCTTCATTCTTGTGGAGCCGTTTGTTCGGCACTAAAAAAGCTCTTTCCGGCGGCTTTCTTCTTTCGGCCAGGTTAAGCCTGATTATTGCAGCTTCAGCAATAGGACTTGAGCTAGGCGTTATTACTTCGGGGATAAATGCCAGTATTATTATCATGGCAGTGATTACCTGTTTTGTTTCACCGGTCATTTACAACTGGATGACTCCCGGCAGTATTACAGAAGGTAATAAAACCATTATTATTGGGGGCGGCAGCACGGCGGTGTTATTAGCACGCCGATTACATGTACATGGTAAAAAAGTAGTTATTATTGAACTGGATAAAATGCGCTTTCGGGAAATCAGGGATAAAGGAATTAATGTAATCTTTGGTAACGGACTTGACACAAAGACATACCGGCAATTAAAGCTCACACCCGACAACTATATTGTAATTGAAACCGGAGATGATGAACAAAATCTAAAAATCAGTCAAATGCTCAGAAATGAATTTCAACATAAAAAGATTATATCGAGGATTAACCGGTTTTCACTGAAACAAAGATTTAAACAACTGGGCATCGAAACGATTGATGTTACACAGATACTGGCTACAGCTATCGAAAACCTGATTATCCGACCCACTACATATCATGCACTTGTTGAATCGTTTGAGAATTTTAGTGTCGAAGAAATTTTAATTACAAATAAAAATATTGACGGATCACAGATTAAAGAAATTCCTTTCCATAAAGATGCCATACTGATGATGGTCAGGCGTGGTAACAATTTTAATATTCCGCATGGCGAAAATTATTTAAGAACAGGTGATATCCTTTTAGTATTTGGCACTCAAACCGCTTTTGAGGATACCCGGTATAAAGTAGAATAAAACTATAAAGCTACTTTAAATTATATGAAAATTAGTCACGTAAATGAAATGAGGAATTTGGATCAGTTAGCCATTGAAGAATATGGTATTGCCCAGGAAATTCTTCAGGAAAATGCAGGTCAGGCTTCTTATTTCACTATTTTGAAAAAGTTTGGAATCAAAAATAAAAATTTTCGGAACTGGTCTTGATCGGGATGTTAAAGGGAAATATGAAGATGTTATTTACATGATTAACGAAAGCCAGAAAATAGTATTCAGCATTGATATTCCTTCAGGGATAAATGGAGATACAGGACAATTAAAGCGCCAATTAAAATTGAAATAATAACAATGAATGAAGTTAGAATAAGCATAAATAAAAAAAACGTACAGTATTTGAGAGATTGGTTTTCAAATTATGTTAAAACATTTAAACATGGTGATAAAAACTTTCAAGAAAATATAATTTTGAAAGAAAAGCATACCATGCAGGTGTGCAAAGAAATTTTGAATATCGGTGAACAGATTGAATTAAATAATGATGAACTACATCTATCTGAGGTCATCGCGCTTTTCCACGATATTGGTCGCTTTGAGCAATATGCCCATTATAAAACCTTTGTCGATAGGAAATCGGAAAACCATGCTGAATTAGGTGTAAAAATATTAGAAGAACATAGAGTTTTAAATAGGTTCGATGAATCAATGCAAAGTTTAATTCTGCGAACAATTTCGTATCATAATCGTGCATCACTTCCTGAAGATGAGACTGATGCATGCCTGTTTTTTACAAAGATGCTGCGCGATGCGGATAAACTGGATATTTGGAGGGTAGTTACAGATTATTATCACCAAAAAAATGGCAGACGAAATGTAGCGCTTGAACTCGATCTTCCGGATACACCAGGGTTTTCAGAGAAGGTTTATCAGGACTTGATAAATATGAGAATAGTTGATATTAAACATGTAAAGAATCTGAATGATTTTAAACTGCTCCAGATGGGATGGATTTTTGATATCAATTTTGACCCAACTTTCCGTTGTATAAAATCAAGGCATTATATGGAAATGATTGGCGATGTTTTGCCAAAATCATACGATATTCAAAAAATTATCAATGTTATTCAATTGTATCTTTACAAACAATACAAAGAAAAGGTTGTATGAAGAACGATAAAAAGTTAAAAGAAATCGATAATCTAAATAATCATTTAAGAGTTTGTAATGAATGCCGACTGTCTTCAACCAGGGAAAATGTACTTTTAGGTGAAGGCAATGTGGACACTCGTCTGATGATTATTGAAAGCCAAAAAATTGGATATCAATAAAGAAAATAGTGTAAGAATTGCCATCCCAACGAATGATGGAATAAACATCTTTCCGGGGATGTTGGGAATGGCAAAAGAGATGTTTATTTATGAAATTGAAAATGGAATGCAATTCAGGCTCATTGAGAAAAGAATTAATCCCTATGAAACCACAATGCAACATTTAAAGACATTAGATCTATATGAAATACTTCATGATTGCGGGATAATTATATCTGCTAAAATCGGTAAAAAGGGAATAAAAAGACTCCGGGATAGAGGAATGAAACTTTTTTTCAAAAAGGGAAATATAGAAGAAGCCTTAATCAATGTCATCAAGGAAGAAGGAATAGATGGATTATAAGTGATTAAATTGGTTATTAAAAGAAAATTTTAAAATGAGCGCTAATATAAAAAATTACATAGAAAACAAATGTGAAGAGATTTTGATAAAAGTCGGCATCAAAAAAGGCCAGGTTATTTTAGATTTCGGATGTGGAGTGGGTAATTATACTATCCCGGCTGCAAAAATAATTGGGAATAACGGAAAGATATTTGCTTTAGATGAAAGTGAATCCAAATTAATGGAATTATCCCGGAGAGTGAAGTCAGCCGGATTGAATAACATAAAAATAATAAACACTTCAGGAAAGTTAAGCTTTGAGTTAGAAGATATGTCAGTAGATGTCATTTTACTATACGATATTTTCTGGTACTTTCCATTAGGAAATCCCAATTTATCAAAATTACTAAAGGAGATTTACAGAGTTTCAAAAGCAAATGCTCTCATTTCAGTTTACCCCGAACACATTGAAATAGAAAAACTTAAGCAAGAGATAGAAGGGTCCGGTTTCTATTTTCAAAATAGGTTTTCGGGAGATATTATTCACGAAAGTGAACCTGAAAAAAGTCAAATTTTAAATTTTAGAAAATAATTTCCTGTTAAATAGAAAGATAATGAAACACTTAAAGACAAATCAAGAATGGCTGGATCAAATAATTCCTGAAGGAATTATAGTTCCCTCAAGTACAATTATTAGTGGTCCCGGTGGATCAGGCAAACCGATCATTGGCAGCTTGCTGGCATCCTCATGGCTCAAACAGTAAAAGAAGATCAGATTCAAGCCAATTTATTAAAACCTGAAGTTTGGGACAATACACTTCAGCAAGCAGAGAAGTATTTAGGAAAATCTGAAACAGGAACACTGATTTTGGGATCAGCATTAAATCTGCTGTTTTTTTCAAAGACTTTTAAAAATGAAATTTTAAATAAGATTAAAAAGATTCTCAAAAATAACCCAAATTGTGTTTTCTCTGTAAGCAATAATGTGTTTCAGGAAGATATAAAACAATTGGAAAATGCAGCTGATAATTTAATATTTGCACGTACCGAAAGACCAATGCGGTTGCACATACGGATAGAGAGAATGAAAGATGTAATTTTCAGTAAGCAGGAAATAGAAGTTCCTTTATCGGAACATGAATTAAGAAATTTACGAACTGAGGCTGAACAGGCTCGAAAACATTTAATACCTGTTATTTCAAAAATTTGATAGAGTAGTGGAGTTTTGTGGTTTTATTACTTTGGACTTTAATAAACCATTTGAAATGAGTATTTTAAAAACAAACGAAATAAATAATACTTTAAAATAAATAAATAATTGGAGGAACCTAAAATGAAAAAAATTATAAACTTATACGATGATGTAAACTGGCAGGATGCAAACAATTATGCAGATGGCACAAAACAAAAAGTTTTACGTGATGAAAATAGTGCAAAAACGATATTGCTTAAACTACCAAAAGGATTTTATATGGCTCCACATTCTCATGTTACGACAGAACAACATTTTGTACTTAAAGGTGAATACATAAGTGAGGGAAAAATTTACGGTACAGGGTCATATCAGATATTCAAAGCCAGTGAAGAACATGGCCCATTCAAATCAAAGGATGGTGCTTTAATCCTTGTTATCTGGGATCCTTTTAAGCCTGTAGAATAAATGTTGCACCTTTATTTATAAAGAACAAACAGTTTATCGATTACCTGAGTGCCAATATTGCATTTAAAAAGTACTTGCAAGCTAAAGAACTGAACGAAAAAGATTTACTTGTACACTTTTTATTAGAAAATTAACGGAAATTATTCAAAATGGTAAAAAATAAAAATATGAATTACAGTTATTTTATATTATTATTAATGATTGGGTGCAATAACATAAATCTGAATGGGCAAAACACAATGAAAGAAATTAATTATAAACCAATTGGTATTTTTCATACTAATTATACAACCAAAACAGGTGCTCCTCGCCAGGGAATTTTAATGCCTGAAGGAAAAGGCACCATTGAAATTTACCCGGAATATCATAAAGCACTTACAACCCTTGATTTATTTGAATATATAATAGTGCTCTACCACTTTGATAAAGTTAATAGCTGGGAATCGATTATTAATCCGCCATCAGCAAGTCACGAACATAATTTCGGATTATTTTCAACACGAAGTCCTAAAAGACCCAATCCAATTGGCTTTTCAATTTTAAAACTGGAAAAAATTAAAAATGGAGTACTTTATGTAACAGGTGTTGATGCTTTTAACGAAACTCCTGTACTTGACATAAAACCTTATCTGCCTTCCGTTGATTGTGTAAAAAGCATACAAAATGAATTAATTGAAAAAATACTAGGGCATCATGATGAGATTTTTATTTATGATTCCACATTTTATAAATAATATGATTATCATAATATATAACTTTTAATACCCGACTTTGTAACTGATTAAAAAAGTACCTTATTTGCATCCCGTTTAAAATATTTATTATCAATGGTACCGGTTATTACTGAAAAAGAGATTAAGAACAGATACAGGGGACTTCTCAGATCTTTCCACATTTCTCCTTCCCTGAAAGAGTTAAAACAGGTTAGAAAGGTATACCAGCTTGTTGCTAAGGAATGTGATGACCGGATAACCTCTGCAGGTAAGGTAAACGGGGGAAATGTACCTATCAGGCATGTTTTATGAAATGGAGATAGGGTTGCTGTCCTTACATCAAAAAACCAGAAACCCAAATCAGACTGGCTGAATTTTGTTATAACCTCAAAGGCAAAAACAAAGATTAAACAAACTCTTAATGAAGAAAAACTAAAAGCTGCTGAAGCCGGGAAAGAAAAACTGATACGCCGTTTAAAGAACTGGAAAATTGGTTTTTCCGACAAGGTTGTTAAAAAACTTCTTATTCACTATAAATTAAAGCTTGCACAGGATCTGTATTGGCTGATTCAAACTGAAAAAATTGATTATCTAACATTCGTGCCAGATGGGGAACCAACTCTGGATATTAATCTTGGCCGGGAAATTGAAATGCTATTGTGAAACCGGATAAAGCTTATTTATCTATACCCACAAGGCCATCAGCAGAAAAAGAAATAGAGTCTCCAGATGAAGAAGTGATCAATCAAAGTTATCATATCTTTAACGAATTTCTTGATAATGTTGAATACTTGATCGGTTATGAAGGTAATGCATATACTTTTACAGGAAATGTTGAGGAGGATATATTGAGCATAACTGCCGTGCATCCGATGCGGGAAGATGCAGTGAATAAATTATTAACTCAATCGAATGCAGATTGGAACCTTATAAAGAAGTTAATAGCAGAAGAAAAATTGATTGAAATTGAATATATGGGAAAACTTTTTTATTTGAGAAGATTTATCAAGAAATAAAAATAATAAAATTAATGCTTGATTTCATTAAAGATTTAAATCCGATTATCCAGGCACTAATTGCCACATGTTTTACATGGTTAATAACAGCATTGGGGGCTGGTTTAGTCTTTTTTTTTAAAGAAATAAACCGGAAAGTACTTGACGGTATGCTTGGATTTGCAGCAGGAATAATGATCGCGGCAAGTTTTTGGTCCTTATTAGCCCCGGCTATTGAAATTGCGGAGAATTCCGGAAAGACTGCATGGGTTCCGGCTGTAACAGGTTTCCTTTTGGGCGGAGCTTTTCTATGGGGAGCTGACAAAATCTTGCCTCACCTACACCTTGGTTTTAAAACTGAAGAAGCTGAAGGAATAAAAACTAACTGGCAACGAAGCGTGCTTTTGGTACTGGCAATCACATTACATAATATTCCGGAAGGATTGGCTGTTGGTGTTGCTTTCGGTGCACTTGGAGCAAATTTCCCTGCTGCTTCTTTTGCGGGTGCTGTTGCTTTAACAATAGGTATTGGTATCCAGAATTTCCCTGAAGGAACTGCAGTTTCTGTTCCTTTAAGAAGAGAAGGATTATCCCGGTTTAAGAGTTTTTGGTATGGGCAATTGTAAGGAATTGTGGAACCCCTGGCAGGTGTTATTGGTGCAGCTGCGGTAATCATAGTAACTCCCATTTTACCTTATGCTATGTCATTTGCGGCAGGTGCAATGATATTTGTAGTTATTGAAGAACTTATTCCCGAATCACAATTAAGTAAAAATACGGATATAGCAACTATAGGAGAAATGCTCGGTTTTACAGTCATGATGTTTTTAGATGTTGCTTTGGGTTGAATTTTAACGATTTAGATTTGAAAATATCTGGTATTACTTTATTAATACCTATGGAAAATTACTAAGATGAAAATCGGAATTATTGGATTTGGAGCTGCAGCTATTGGATTTATTGAAAAAATCAAGTATACGAATAACCAGATTCATATTTTTGAAAAAAACAAGGATATTTATGCTACCAGTTTATCGGGAATCAGAGCAGATGGTAAATTATTCGTTTCAAAAGAAATGGGTGGTGATTTAAATGTTAGTACGGATCTCCAGAAGGAATTGGTAGACTATTATGTCAACCATATAAAAAGCAAAACCATTGAGTCCGGAAGATCATTCAGTAATATAGAAATTTATAAAAGATTCTATGAGAAAGGATTTCAACCTGTCATTTCCAATTTTTACCATATAGGCACCGATCAATTGAAGGAGTTACTTTTAAGGGTATATGAAAATTTATATTCATATAAGAATATTCATTTTCATTTCAATTCCGAAATAACGAACATTGAAATCGAAAGGAACAAAATTAAATTAGATGGTTTTGGATTCTTTGATCATGTAGTAGTGGCTGTTGGTAGAAGTGGTCATAAACTGATTAACAAAATCATAAATAAAAATCCTGAACTGGTAGTTGATAATACCAAGGTTGATCTGGGTATACGATATGAGCTTCCAAATCATATTGTTGAAGAATTAAATCGGGAAATGTATGAATTTAAGGTTCGTTATAAAAGTAAAACTGGTTATATCGTCCGAACTTTTTGCAATAACCCTTCAGGCTATGTAATAACAGAGAATTACGGAGATTTTAATACAGTTAATGGTCATTCCAAATTAAAAGAAAAAAGTGATTATACTAATTTTGCAATTCTGGCCACTATCAGACTAACCCAACCATTTAGTGATCCAATTGGATATGGATCGTATATAGCTAAATTGACGAATCTTCTGGCAGGAAAAGATAAGCTAATACTTCAAACCTTTAATAATTTTAAACAATCCAAAAGGACAAAGAATCTTTATCGTGTTATTCCTACACTTCCCGATGATAAATATATCATGGGGGATATCAACCTTGCATATCCCCGTAGAATCATTGAAAGTATCATTGATTTTATTGAGAATTTAGATCATGTAATTCCTGGTGTAGCCAATCCCGATAATTTAGTCTATGCTCCTGAGATTAAATTTTATACTATAAAAATTGATAATCAAAAAATTTCGAATTTTAATTTTATTGGAGATTGTTCAGGCGCTACACGATCCATAATCTATGCAACTGCACATGGTTATTTGATGGGCGAAAAATTCCTTTTGAGTAATTAATTCTTTTAGCTTTTAAAATAATCTGTTTGTCAAATATTCGGAACATAACCAGGACTAAAAATTCATTTATATGATTGGATCTTTTAAAAATCATCCACATATAAACTTTTTAAGTTTAAGATTATTTTTATTATGGTTTGGTTTTGGTTATTATTTAACTATCCACTCCTGCTTATTTTGATTAGTAGCTCGAGATTTATAATTTCAATCATTTTCCCATTGATTTTAATTATTTTATCATCATTAAACTCAGATAATATCCGTACTGCGCTTTCGATAGACATACCAGCAAATTCAGCAATATCTTTTCTTGACAGATAGGATAAAACATTTAATGATTTAAATTCTTCCCTGTTTAAATAAATTAATGAGTCCGCTAACCTGCCGTGTAATTGTTTCATACCTAGACTTTGGCATTTCTCGAACATGTGATTATAGTTTGCACAATACCATTTTATAATTTCCGATGCAAAAACCCCATTTTTGGAAATTAGATCACCAAAACTTTCCTTATTAATAGAACATACAATAGAATCACTCAATGCCTTGGCTGAGAAATTGTAAATACTTTCTCCAAACAAGGAGGACAAGCCAATATAATCACCGGGAATAAGTATCTTAATAATAATGTTCCTATTATCGGGACCTTCTAAATACACTCTTACTAATCCTTCTAAAACATATAAAATTGAGGTTGCAAAGGCTCCCTTTTTAACTAAAGTTTCTCCTTTCGAGTAATGAATTTGAACTTTGTGCTCATTAATAAACTCCAGTTCGGATTCAACCAAATGTTTAAAACATACTGAACTCCTTTTGCAGGTGGTACAATTTATTTCTTCGAAATTCTGATCCATATCCTTCGATTCTTAGGATTTCGAGGGTGAAAATAAAAACCGTCTTTTATATGCGAATTTATGGTATTTATCAATGAAAACATTGACAAATCTCATTATGACACTTCGCATATTACTGTCCACATTCTTAGCTTCTTAAGGCAATCCACAATAATTTTGTATTGAAAAGATTCGAGCACCAGCGGTTTGTTCTGCCATGTATTTTTTTGTTCTTATTCTCAGTTTATCCATCTTAACGTTTAACAATAATAAAAATAGAAATAAAAACTATAAATCTCTAACCATGATAAAAATAGCAGTTCCAGTATCAATAGGTGAAATAAGTGAGCAGTTTGAGAATTATCAATATTTCTTATTCTATGAAATTTCTAACTCAACTGTTATCAGAAGATACATTGAAGATACACAAATTCCCGATATGAGTTTAATCTCAGAGTGGTTACGTAAAGAAAACGTAAACATACTTCTAGTAAAAAGGATTCAAAAAGAGATTGTAAGGAAGTTAAATCAATGGAAGATGCATGTATACGTTGGTTGCTCGAAAAGAATGCCTGATGAAGCGGTTCAGGATTTTATTAAAGGAGAACTTATTACTAATCCCAGTCTTTGTTATTAGCTAAGGAATATAGTATAAGATAAAATTCAGTTGAATACAATTAATATTTTATAAAGATGGAAACGAAAAAATCACCAAAAGCAGATTTAGAAAAGCAAAAGGGACTATTTTTTGAGTTAGGATTATTCGTTACGCTTTCGATTGTATTAATTGCCTTTGAATGGACAACTAGCAAATCCTTCATGGCTGAGGAATACGTAATAGAAGACCATGCTATTTAAGAAGAGATTATCCCGATTACACGTCAAAAACAAAATCCTCCGGATAAACCACCTGAACCCCCACAAGTGACGGAAATCTTAAAGATAATTGATGATGATATTGAAATTGAAAATGAATTGATCCTGGAAGATTATGAAATTGATCAGGATACTGAAATTGAACTTATTGAATTTGAAATTAAGGAGGAAGAGGAGGAGCAAGAATCTAATTTACCCCACTATTGCTCTTGAAAATGGTATTAGTGGAATTGTCTTTGTTGAGTTTGTTATTCAACCGGATGGTTCAGTATCTAATGTAAAAATTGTTAGGGGAGCGGATCCGGCACTGGATAGAGAAGCCCTTAGGGTTGTAACATCCTCTCCCAAGTGGACTCCAGGCAAGCAAAGAGGCAAGCCCGTTCCAGTTGGATTTACATTTCCGATAAAATTTATGATGAAAACCCACGGATCTCCAAATTAATTAATGAAACAAGCTAGCTCAATAATGTATTCAACCTAGAATAACCAAATCCATGTAAGAAGAATAATTTTTAAACACTTAACTAATAAAAAAATGAAAAATACAGATGTATTGATAATTGGAGGTAGTGTCGCAGGTCATACAACAGCGGTAACTGGTAAAGCGACTTATCCTGAAAAAGATTTTCTCCTTATAAGAAAAGAAGAAAAAGTAATGGTTCCCTGCGGAATACCGTATATTTTTGGCTCCCTGGAAAGTAGTAACCAGAATATTCTTCCTGGTGATGCTATGTATGAGAAATTAGGTATCAGGTATGAAATAGGAGAAGTAACAGATCTATATCAGCACAAAAAAACCTGCATAACCAGTGATGGTCAGGAAATCCATTATAAAAAACTTGTCCTGGCAACAGGATCATTGCCAAAAGTACCCAAATTCCTGAATCGAGTTAAATATAAAAATGTACATGTAATTCCAAAAGACAAGGAATATCTGGATGATTTGGTTGACCAGTTAAACGGCGGAAAGAGGATAGCCGTTGTAGGCGGTGGATTTATTGGAGTTGAAATTGCTGATGAATTGAACAAAAAAGGTAATGATGTTACAATTATAGAGATTCTTCCCCACATATTATCCCTATCATTTGACGAAGAGTTCACGATGGAGGCGGAACAGATTATTACTGACCGCGGTGTAGGGATCATGAAAAAAACACAGGTTAAGGAAATCCTTGGACATGGTGATAAAGCTGATGGATTATTGTTAAATAATGGCTCAGAGCTTAAAGCAGATAATATTATTCTATCAATGGGATATCATCCCAATACCTCACTAGCAAAATCAGTTGGATTAAAAATTAATGAGAATGGATTTATTGAAGTTGATGAATATATGAGAACCAGTGACTCCGATATTTTTGCAGTAGGTGATAGTGCTGAAAAGCGAGATTTTGTTACCAGAAAGCCAACTGGAGTTATGCTTGCTTCCACAGCTTGTGCAGAAGGAAGAACAGCAGGATTAAACCTATTTAAGCTTTGTGCTCTTAAAACCCTTAATGGAACAATTGCCATATACTCAACGGCTATTGGTGAACATGGTTTCGGAACAGCCGGTTTAACCGAAGCAAAAGCAAATAAAGAGGGATTTGATATTATTGCAGGTACATTTTCGGGCATGGATAAACATCCCGAAAAACTGCCAGGAACGAATCATCAAACTGTAAAACTTATCGTAAGTCGGGATTCCGGTGTTATTGTTGGTGGAGAAGTACTGGGAGGACCTAGTGTGGGTGAACTTATAAACCTGATTGGTTTCATTATCCAAACCAAGACCAATGTTCATTCTTTACTCACAGCACAAATCGGAACACAACCGATGCTAACTGCATCACCAAATGCTTATCCATTGATAAAAGCTGCCGAGATAATTTCAGAACAACTATAAAGGTTGAGCCCACTCCGAAAAGGGGCATTTTACAAATTTATTAAGTTAAAAGGCTTGCAGCTTTTCACCAGGTTTATCCTGAAGATCAATTTATGGCGGCTCGGAATAAAAAAAAATTTAGTTATTCAATTAAAAAATGGAAATCATGAAAAATGAAGGAATTAAAGATCAAATCGACATCTATAACAACATGCTCAAATCTAATCCAAATGATATTGATACCTTGAATAAACGTGGTGTTTATAAATTCTATTTAAAAGACTATGATGGAGCATTGAATGATTATCAAACTGTCGTTCATAAAAATCCCCATTCAGTGAAAGGATATTTTAACATCGGGAGACTGTATCATGATCAGAAAGAATATACAAAGGCCTTAGATTATTACAAGAAGGCTATTGAAATAAATCCAATGTGTGCTGAAGCATATTGCAATATTGGGATCGTGTATGCAGAAAAAGATAATCCCAGATCAGCAACCGAATACTTCAGCAGGGCCATTTCAGCCAATCCTAAAATGACCATAGCCTATAATAACAGAGGTAGGGTTCGGAGTGATCATAAACAATATTCGGACGCACTCAAAGATCTTAATACGGCGATTAAACTGGACAAAACGGTTGGGTATTATTGGGCAAACAGGGGCTTGATAAAGAAAGCAACACGAGATTATCTCGGATCCATCATTGATTTTTCAAAGGCGATTGAACTTGACCCAAATACTGCAATAAACTATTTCAATAGGGGTGTTGTCCTATACCTGACAGAAAGCTATAATAAAGCACTTGAAGATTTTAATATATGCCTGAACCTAAATCCGGAGTCTTCAGACGCCTATTATTATCGTGGCTTGGTGAGATTTCGCTTGATGGATTATCAGGGATCTACCGGGGATATGGTAACAGCCTATGAAAAAAATATGATTAGAAGAGAATATGCAAAGATTGAAAGCCAAACTATTAACGAGGGAAACTTATTTTCAAATAAAAAACAACCAAGAATAGCAAATTAAGGGTTGCAGGATGAAACGCAGTCAAATTCCCAGTTCTCATAAAAAAACATTTGACCTTGTCTTGGTTCTTTTAATCGCCTATTTTATCCTAAAGATAGCCTATATAGCAGCCGATCATAGGAGCGGCTATTTTACCGGGTTAGATCCCGACAACGTTTTTGTCTGGAATTATATCCACCATATTGTTCAGAGGGTTTCTTAAAACAGTGGGTGCTTTTTTTATCGGCCGGATAATTATTTACTCTTCCGTTTATAATAATAATACTCATCCATATCATCGATCTCGCCGGTTTCAACATCACCATATTTTCTGAGGGTCATCAGGTAGTACATCACTACGTCGGAAGAGAGATTGATCTCTTCGGAAATTTGAGGAATAGTTTTGGGTTCCGATTCAAGGGATTTCAGGATCAGTTTTTTAATATCGGCAAACTCTTTTCTTTTTGCTTTTAGCTCTTCAGAAACCGTTCTGGTTTCTTTGATGATGTCTATTGTTTTTGTAGCCATTTCTATTCTTCCCTTTGTTTGGTTTGTTATGCATTACCTGGATTCATTCCACGATGGCCTCAATCATGCTTTCCATTTCAACATCTGTGAATCCGGTCAGTTGAATGGCATTGACCGGGCAGACGGGAAGGCACATACCACAGCCCTTACATTTTGCTTCATCAACAGCAGCCACGGCTTTCCCTTTCTGCTCGGATTTGGAAATTGCGTCGTATGGGCAGACCGTTTCACATTTGTCACACCACTTACAGATTCCTACATCAATGATAGCAAGGATCGGTTCCAGTTCAATTTTATCTTTGCTGATTAGTGAGTTTGCTTTTGATGCTGCGGACAGAGCCGATTGCATGGATTCTGTAATATTTTTTGGTCCCTGGCATGTTCCTGCGATAAAAATTCCATCAATGACCGTTTCAACAGGGCGAAGTTTCGGGTGGACTTCGTTAAAAAAACGATCCCTTCCTCTTGGAACTTTCAGGATTTCAGCGATCGAATCACCCATTCTTGGTACCATACCGGTAACCAGCACAACCAGGTCGGCTTCAATTTCCAGTTCCATTCCTCCGGTTAAAATATCATTGATTTTTACCAGAACAGTTTCTCCATTTTGAGTGATTTCGGGAGGCGAATCTTCTGAAAACCGAAGGATCATATCTCCCTGATTCAATGCCTGGTGTTGAATTATTTCCTGTTTTCCGTAGGTTCTCAGGTCACGTGTCAAATGGTAATTGTTGATCTCCTGGAATTTTTTTCGTGCCTCCAACGCTGTATGCATTGCAGCAGCGCAGCAGTACCGTGAACAGTATTTATTTTCGCCATCTGACTGACAGCTTCCCACACAATAGATGTACACCATATTCCTGATCTGTTTCTTTTTGTACATGAGTTCTTTCCCATTCAGTGAGATCAGTCGTTTCAGTTGCTGGAGCGTGATCACCTGATTCAGTTCTTTGTATCCGAATTCACCTTCTTTTGGTTCATACGGATCAAATCCTGTCGTTAGAAGTATAGCTCCGGCCTTCAGGGTAATGGTTTCGGGTTTCTGTTCCAGGTCGATCTCCGGTAAAAAATCAAGGCATTTACCGCATTTATCACACGTTTCCGGATCAATTGCAGGGATTTCAGGGTATTGTCCGGGATGGTGTTTGTAGATTGCTTTCCGTTTGGTCAGGTTGAAATTAAAATCGTCATCCACTTCCAATGGACAGGCATCCACTGCTTTATCCACTTTGGAAGGATCAATGCTGTTCACCGCTGTAACATACCGTGGATGGATCTTAACCGTTACCTCATAGTCCCCTACGCTGCCGGCATTTACAACAATTTCTGCTCCGGTGAAAAGGGTAATATTCCCTGTTTTTTTTATTCGGTCGTACAATGTTTTAATGATCTCAGGTCCGGTTTCATCTGTTGTATAGAGTTTTTCCCACTGGGCAGTTCTTCCTCCGACAAAATGGGATCTTTCCAGTAAATATACCTCAGTTCCCATATCGGCGAGTTCAATGGCTGCCCTCATTCCGGCTACTCCTGCACCAACAATTACGATAGCATTTTCAGATGGAATGTCCCGCAGTATTAACGCTTGGGAATGTTTCACACGGGCGATGCCTGCCAAAACAAGATTGATGGATTTCTCGGTTGCTTTGGCGGGGTTGTCCGAGTGTGCCCAGGATCCCTGTTCGCGGATATTCACCTGAACGTAATTGTATGGATTCAATCCGGCACGGATGGCAACATTTCTGAAAGTAAACAGATGTAGTTTGGGTGAGCAGGAGGCAATGACCATTGAATCCAGTTCTTGTTGCTGTATATCCTCAATGATCTCTTTCTGCGCTGAATCAGCACATGCAAACATGGTTGTTTTAGCCAGGACCACTCCGGATTCTTGTTCCACGGCTTCACGCACTTTTTCAACATCCACATAGTCGGAAATATTTGAACCGCATTGACAAATATAGACCCCGATTCTATTTTTCATGTTGATTCCTCCTGATATAACTGGTTGTTTCAGCTGATGCACTTCCTGCTGACAGAATCGAATCCGGAATATCCATGGGTCCGGTTGCCGTACCAGCCGCAAAGATTCCTTCAATACTCGTTTTGGCTGGATTCAACAGGATATCGGTCTGTTTAATAAAATGATAATCATCCTGCTCGACCGCGTTGTCTTTAAACATGTGTATGAAGTCAGTATTTGCTAACATACCCACAGATAATACCACCAGGTCGTGTTCTGCCTCTACAAGTTTTTCATTTTCAATATCCTCATAACGCAATATCAGATTACCATTCTCTTTTTCAGTTATTTTTGCAATTTTCCCTTTAATGAATTCCACGCCCATGTCTATAGACTGCTGGTAGAATTCCTGAAATCCTTTTCCGAAAGCCCGGATATCGATATAGTAGATCGTAACATCTGCCATGGGTAGAGCTCCCATTAATAACTGAGCTTGCTTAATGGAATACATACAACAGACCTGTGAACAGATGGGGTTGCCGACGCTTTCATCGCGTGAACCACAGCAGAGAACATAGGCAATGTTATCCGGCATTTTACCATCCTTTGGTCGCAATACTGTATTGAATGGCCGGGTGGGTACCAATTGCCTTTCCATCTGCATGGATGTTACCACATTTTTGAATTTTCCATACCCGTACCGTTCTATCAGGGTAGGATCAAACAGGTTATATCCGGTAGCAATAACAACAGACTGAACGGTAATGATTGATTCTTCCTCTGTTTGGGAGAAATCAATCGCGTCAGCAGGGCAGACTTTTTCACACAAACCACACAATATACAATTGTCGATATCAATGGCTGCGATTCGTGGATTGGCAATACTGAAAGGGATATACGCAGCTTTTCTGCCCACCATATCCCATTGGTATTCATCCTGTACAACAACCGGACATTTTTCTTCGCAGATTTGACAACCCGTACAATCAGCGGTTACATACCTGGGTTTTTCGATAAGAGTAGCCGTGAAATTGGATTCCCCAAGTTTCTCAATGTTCCTGATCTCGCTGTTTGTAAAGATGGTTATGTTGGGATGTCTTGCTGTTTCAGAAACCTTCGGAGTGGTTATACAGGCAGCACAATCAAGTGTTGGAAAAACCTTACTGAGGTGGATCATTTTTCCGCCGATGGAAAGGTCTTTCTCAACCAGAATGACCCTAAAATCCTGGTTGGCCAGATTCAACGCTGCTTCCTGTCCGGCAATACCTCCCCCGACAACCAATACATCAAATTCTTTATTATCCGGCATATCTAAATTCATTTTAATGATTCTGAAAGGTGTTTTGCAAAACTGTTCATGTGTTTCACAAATGCTTCGGCACAAACAGAACAGATCGCTGCCATTTTGAGTTTTGCTGGATCAATGCCCTTTTCTTTCATCATTTCGTGCGTTGTTGAAATAATGCTGGCTGTATTTTCAGAACAGCTTTCCCCGTAAGGACAATCGGTACCATCCGCGGCAATGAATACACCATCAAAACCTTTCTCAAAGGCAGTCATGATCCATCGTGGTTTCACGGCACTTGAGCAGGGTACATTAAGGGTATATACTCCGGGATAGTAATGCATTTTCAGCAGCCCCGCGAGATCGATTGCAGGATCTGAGATTTTTTCTGTCGAGAATACCAATATTTTGGGAGACTTTTCAGGTTGTTTCCCGTTCATCGGTTCTAACCCTTTTTCAGGTATATTTTGAAAAATCCTGATTCTTCAACGGTTCCGAGGTATTCATGGCCCTTTTTGGTTGCCCATTTCGGAACGTCTTGTTTGGTCCCTTCATCCGACGAAAGAATCTCCATGATTTCTCCTGAAGAAATCTCTCCGATTGCTTTTTTTGCAGCCAGTAAAGGACCGGGGCATGCTGTTCCTCTTGCATCGACCGTTTTGTTTACGGTTACACTGGTTAATTCATCTGGTGTCATCTTTTTACCTCCTTATTTTTAAGTTTATATTAGATGAATAAATGCACGTCTGCTTCCTGGGCGGATGTAATGTATTCTCCAATACCGCAAATATCATCGGCAAGATTAACGAAATCTTCCAATTTTTCACCACCCCATATCTTACCGGCCAACCCGCAAATGTGAATTTTTACATTCGTCAGTTCTTTCGCTTCTTTGAAAAATTCCATCCAGGTATTTACCTTAAGTGTTTCCAGTGATTTTAAAAATTCCTCCTTCAGGTGTGGATTTTCTGCCATGGCAAGTTGATCCGGATCATCACCAATCTCTTTTTTAAATGCCCGTGCACCCTGCAATAAGACATAAATGTCCACATCCATATCATCTGCAGCGGCACCACTTAGTATAATACCTGCAGCAATCAGTTTATCAAGACTGCCGGAAAAAAGAGCCAATGTCATTTTTTTGTTTTCCATAATGTTTTAGTTTATTGTTAAAAATGGGATGTTCAAAAGAAGCTTGTAATTCCTATCAAAACAACCAAATATACGTGATATTCTGTAAATTATTATGTGATTTAGCTCACATTTAATACATTTGTATGCTACGTGATTGAAAGGCTAAAATTATGAATAATTGTTTGGATTGTAAAATAAAATCTGCAGCGGTTAAGACATTAACTTCCGATGAATTGCAAAACCTGGGAAACAACTGTGCCCAGGTGTATTTCAAAAAAGGCGATATCATTTTCAAGGAGGGAGCGTTTTCGTCCAATATTATCTTTTTGAGGAGTGGGTTGGTAAAAATCCACATTGCGGGACCGGCAAAGAATCAAATTACAAAGATTACAAAAGCCCCCTCATTTTTAGGTATTCCGACCACCTTCAACGAAAAAATAAATCACTATTCCGCAACCGCCATTGAACCCACCAGTGTTTGCTTTATTGATAAAGATATATTCAAGGATTTCATTTTTAAGAACGGGAAATTTGCCTATGAAGTGATTGTTGAGATATGCAGTAGCGAATTGAGTTCATTTGAAAAGTGTGTAAACAGAACACAGAGGAACATTCACGGTCGATTGGCGAATGCACTGTTAACTTTTGCAGAGGACATTTATGGCAAGGATGAATTTGAAATGCCGTTGTCACGAGTTGAGCTGGGCAATTTTGTTGATACATCGCGCGAAAGTGTTTGCCGGATACTCACGGAGTTCAACAATGACAAACTCATCCGACTGAATGGTAAGAGTATAACGATATTGAACAGGGAATCATTGGAGGCAATCCGTTTATACGGATAACATTGGGTTTCTGTCAGGAAGAAAAAGAAGAGTGCTATGGAAAGAGGCGGTTAACCATTTTTTTCAATACTGTTCATCAGGCATTCCTTTATCCGTCTCACCAGATCTTCTACTTTTTCCTTGTCGATATTAATGATTTCAGCATGGGGCAATTTCCAGTGACGAATGACCTGCCTGACCAGTGTTTTTCTCACCGACAGGATAAGAATTCCTGAATAGTTATTCCGTAATTTGTGAAGTCCGTTAGCCCAGAGCTCCCCCTGCAAATCAAAGGGGCCTATCTCATCCAGCACAATGATTGTTTTTTTCTGTATTTCATCTCCGGTAAGCAGGGCATTTCCGTAGGAGATGGATCTGGGGTTAAAGAAGAATTTTCCCAGGGGGATCCAGTTTTTTCTTCTTATCACAGAAGCCAGAGGCATCCCTTGCCCGGTTGAAAGATCCACCAGCTGGAATCCCGAACGCCTGTCGTTTCCCCATTCTCCATAAGCCAGTATGCCACCAACGGCAATATTATTCTCTTTCAGCAGTTTAACAAGGGTAGAGAGAAAGGATGTTTTTCCTGCACCCTGCTCACCGGTTATGATATAGACTCTGGATAGATTCAATTAAATCACTTTATCGAGTGCCTGTCGGAGATCCTTCATCAGATCTTCTTTATCTTCAATGCCAACCGAGTATCTTACCAGGCCATCTGTAATTCCTGCTTTCAATCGTTCTTCCTTTGGTACACCTGAGTGGGTCATGGATGCCGGATGCTGGATCAGGGATTCCACCCCACCCAGTGAGACTGCCAGTAGAGCAATGGTTACGTTGTTCATCAGTTTCTCTCCGGCTGAGATTCCCCCTTTTAACTCAAAACTGATCATTGAGCCAAATCCGCGCATCTGTTTTTTTGCCAGTTCGTATTGAGGGTGTGATGGTAATCCGGGATATTTCACCCATTCCACCTTTGGATGCTTTTCAAGCCATTCGGCAATCTCCTTTGCTGTTTTTTCAGCTCGTTCTATTCTCAAGGCAAGGGTTTTCACACCGCGATACACCATAAATGCCTGGTGAGGGTCCATGTTACATCCGAGATTGATCATCACATGCCGCAACCGGTCATAATGCTCTTTCGTTTTGGAAACAATGATACCTCCAACAATATCGGCATGCCCGTTTATAAATTTTGTTACGGAATGGAGAACCACATCGGCTCCCAGTTCCAGGGGATTTTGCAGGTAAGGGCTGGAGAAGGTATTGTCCACGGCAAGAAGGATCCCATGTTTATGAGCCAGAGAAGCACATGCTTTAATATCCGTTAATTGCATGGTGGGGTTTGAGGGTGTCTCAACATAGAGAAGCTTTGTCTCCGGCCTGATTGCGTGTTCAATGGCTTTCAGATCGGAGGTATCAACAAAACTTGATTCAACACCAAACCGGGACCAGTGTTTCTCCATAACCCCTCTTGAAGGACCATATACAGAGGCTGTACTGATCATGTGGGACCCCTTTTCCAGAAAGGTCATGTAGATGGTATTGGTGGCGCCCATACCGGAGCTTGTTGCAATTCCTCCATACCCATTTTCGAGTTCGGCAATGTTATCCTCCAGCGCCGTGATGGTTGGATTTCCGATTCGGGTGTAAATGTATCCCTTCTCTTTTCCTGAGAAGAGATCTGCCCCGTGCTGGGCATTCCGAAATGAAAATGTGGACGTTTGGTAGATAGGGACCGTTGCACTCCCAAAATTATCTTCAAAAGCACCGGCATGAACAAGTTTGGTATTAAATCCTTTTCCTTTGATTTTCATCGGTTTATTTTTTTAGAACATACTACATCTTCAGTGACTGTAAAATTAATTGAATATATCCCGGTATAAAAATGAACGGTTATGTTATTAAAAATCCGGGTTAACAGATTGGGTTGAGTAATGAATCAGGAGGGAAGGATTCAATGGATATTCCTGACCTGTTTCGCCAGGTTATTGGCAAAAACAAATTCATTCAGTTTTTCATTATCCGAATGCAGAACATCCTGGTTGGTTCCCTCCCAGCATTTTTCACCCTCATAGATGAATACCACTTTTTCTCCTATCTCCATCACGGAGTTCAT
>Ga0315547_1000520_pt1 | contig 37553 bp, 41 predicted proteins | sample SalMarSW160240MG_2_FD_202542 | JGI IMG/M metagenome (GOLD analysis project Ga0315547, IMG submission 202542) | Salt marsh sediment microbial communities from the Plum Island Ecosystem LTER, Massachusetts, United States - Salt Marsh Sediment SW1601-240 ...
CCAGCGCCCGTTCCATGCGCAGGCCCGCACCCGCGTGATACGGTCTCTTAAATGCCTCGGGGTACTGCTTTCTTAACTCGTCCAGGTTTATCTCCGCTACTTCCACCAGGAAGCTGCTGACGACCATCCCCGTGGCGTTTTTAGAGGTGATATTATGCGGGGTTATAGTATTGATTGCCCCGCCCCTGTCAAGCTCCCCGGGGATAATCGGGTCGTACCTGGCCCCGTGGTCCATGTAGACGACGCCGGGCATCATCCTCTGGGTCACGTAGGCCCCGCCGAGGACAGCCCCTCTTTCGTTGTATACCTTAATCACGTCGCCGTTTCCAATGCCCCTCTTTTCTGCGTCCGCCGGGTTAATCCAGAGAGGCTCATACTTGTAACCGTCCGGGCCGTCGACCTTGCAGGTGGGGGCTTCTCTCGTCCAGGTGATATCGTCGCACTGGGCATGTACCCGCCACCGGCCGTGGTTTGACATGAGCAGCAGGGGGTATTTTTTGGCTCTCTCGCCGGAGAGCCTTTCGTCGTGGCTCTCTCCCTTTTCAATCCAGTGCGGCACCGGCGGCCTCTCTTTGTCGTCGGGGAAGTGCTCGGCCAGACCCTGGGAGTAGAACTCTATCTTGCCGGAGGGCGTCTTCAGGGGATGATTGTCCGGGTCATCGTAGAACTCCCGCAGACCGACCGGGGTTTTCTTCCAGTCGGGGTCGGTCGGGATGACATAATATCCCTTCTCTTCCAGTTCTTCGTAAGAGACCAGGTCCTGGATATTGGAATGTTCATAGACGATTTTCATCAATTCATCAACGGTCTTGCCACCGGTGTACTTCTCCAGCAGGCCGAATTTCTCGGCTATCATGCAGACTGCCTCGTAGTCGCTCACGGACTCTCCTACCGGCTCGATGCACTTCTTCCCGTGCATGAAGGTGTAATATTGCCCGTTTTCAAGGTCCAGCGTAATGTCTTGCTCCTCGAATTTGGTATTGACCGGCAGGATTATATCGGCGAACTGGCAGTCGTTTTCCATCCATGGGTGTTGGGCCAGGATGAACTCTATCTTCGGGCTTCGCAACGCCTTGATATAGCTGTTGCTGTCGTTCCAGCAGGTTATCCAGCAGGGGGTATCGGTCCATATCATGTGCACCTCGGAGCAGCCCTCCGCCGGGTAGGTGTATTTGACAAACTGGTCTTCTTGCGTGCCGGCAAAGGTCGAATTGCCGTACCAGCTGACAGGCGGATTGAGAATGGCATCGTGGATAAGGTCCTTGGGAATGAACTGGGTCGGGTTAATCGGCGCCGGCGTCAGGAGCTTATCCAGCTCGGGTCGGGCATCTCCCAGCGTCTCCGCAGCAATCGCCCTTTCGCTCTTAACGTCCGAGACGGTATAAGCCATCTTGATAAGTTCCGGGAACACTATTCCTGCCGGCAGCGGGCCTCCTTTCGGGTGCCAGATGGCGGACAGTCCCCATTCGAGCATCTTGACCTGGTGGGCCCCCGGCTTGCCCAGTCCCTGCATGGCCAGCAGCAACGCCTCGAGTCGACCCTGCTCCGTGGAGTAGGCGCTCCGGATGCCGGCCCCGCCGTTGCCGTGCACTACCGACGTACGTTTGGACGCCCACGCATGCGCCAGCGCCTCGATGGTCATGGCGGTGATGCCGGTCTTGCCGGCAGCCCATTCGGGCGTCTTGGGAACCCCGTCCTCTTTGCCCAGGACATATTCCTCGAATTTATCAAAGCCGAAGGTGTGCGTGGCCACGTATTCTTTATCATACGTCCCCTCGGTAATCCAGACGTAGGCTATGGCCAGCTGCAGGGCGGCATCGGTATTGGGCAATATAGGTATCCACTTGTCGGCGTGGACGGCGGCCCCGTAGTTGAGCTCCGGGCAGATATAGACGCACTTTATGCCGAGCTTCGTGAACCAGTAGCACAGTCGGCTGGCCATCTGGCCGTTGAAACCCCAGGGCGTCGTCTCCGGGTCGCATCCCCAGAACAGGAGCATCTCGCTGTTCTCGGCAACATCGGGGATAAGGTTGCCGGACGGCCCCATCTCACCCACGGGTTCCATTCCCCAGACATGCTTGGCGCCCCAGGCCCAACCCTCCCAGCTGTCCGGATTCCTCATCTGCAGGGTATAACCCCCCAGCAGCGCCAGGAGCTTGTTGGCGCAGCCGTGCGGGACATGGATATTTTTTCCTTCACCGTGCCCGTCCGACTGTGAAAGCACGGCTTCCGGCCCGTATGTTTCCTTTACCCTCTTTAACTCGCTGACTATTGTCTCCAGCGCCTCGTCCCAGGAGATTCTAACGTAGCCGCTCTTTCCCCTGTTTTCTATATTTCTATCCCCGCTGGGGTCCCAGTCGACCCTCTTTAGCGGATAGAGTATCCGGTTGGGTGAATAGACCCGCTTCTTGTAGGCTAAACTGAAGGGGGGTAGGAGCGTTTTCATGGTAGGCTCGAAGATCTGACCTCGCGCCTCTATCTTCCAGGGATTGAATTGCTTGCTGTCATATTGCGAATCAAAGTGCAGCGGCCGAATCCTGACTATCTTCCCGTTCCTGACATCTACCGACGATACGTTTCCATCGCGGGTAAAGCCCATCAGGCTAAGTCCCTTTATATATGATTCTTCCTTTCCGCGCTTATCTTTCTCTGCCATCTAATATTCTCCTTCATTCGTCTGACCTGTCACCATTAATAATACTACATTTTGGGAGAACAGGTCATGATTACATACCCAGATATTTGAATCACCCCAATAAATTGTGTTGGTCTCACAAATTATATGCGGGCCGCTCTTTTCCCTGGCAAAGTCGGTGTTGGCACTCAATTGAAATGGGCAACGACCCTGTTGAGCGGTCAATTGGCAGCTAGTATCATCAAACTGATGATTTAGTTGGTGCCGGACCCTGGTCTGGTGGACTGCTGATATCCCAGGAAATCTAAACTAGAAAATGCGGCGGACATGGAAGAAATTCTGATAGTAGATGACGTGACCTCGATGAGCTGGCTGGTGTTGAACAGGTTGTTTAGTCAGGGATACGGGTACGCGGAGGCGGTTGACGGCGACAGTGCGCCGGCAATAATGTCGGCAGACAGCGACCATAGAGTGCATCTGGAGTATAAAATCAGGGAACAGACAGGGAAGCCCCGCGAGAAATCCCTGGATTTAATTACATTGGTTTCTTACGCTCTGGAGGCGATTGATAAATATACCGGCGGCCATTCGCTAAGGGTCTCCGATATTGCCGGGGTAATTTCGGAAGAGCTGGGAATGAGGCGAGATTTAACTAAAAAGATAAAGTTCGCCGGACTGGTTCACGATATCGGGAAAATAGGAATAAGGGAATCGGTTTTAACGAAAAAGGGCAAACTCACGGATGAGGAATATGCCCACGTATCGGCACATAGCACCATAGGCGAGCGTATATTAGGGCTGGCTATAGATGACGAGGAAATTCTGAAAATAGTCAGGAATCACCACGAACGATATGACGGCACCGGGTATCCTGACGGAATATCCGGTGAGGATATACCGCTGGGAGCAAGAATTCTAGCCGTAGCCGATACGTATGACGCGATGACCTCCGACCGACCTTACCGCAAAGCGATGAGCCATCAGGCAGCCATTACCGAGCTGAAAACGCAGTCTGCTCTGCAGCTTGACCCGTTAATGGTTGAAGTATTTTCCCGCATGGTGAGCAAAACCGAGAAGTTAAACTTTCATAACCAGGTTGCGGCTGTCCATACTTAAGCCGTGTAAATTCCGGCTTGTACGATTTCCGGTGCGACCCCGTCCTGTTTTTATTGACTACGGTTACTATCGAGTCGGCCGTCAACCATTTGCAGCGTCCTTGAAGCTGCCCGGGTTACCTGGCTGTCGTGCGTTACCAGGATAATGGCGATTTGATATTCTTTATTCAATTGCTGTAACAGTGCCGTTATTTCTTTGGTGGTAGTTGAGTCCAGGTTCCCGGTCGGTTCATCGGCAAGGAGTAACAAAGGTTCGTTGGCCAGAGAGCGTGCTATAGCTACCCTCTGGCTTTCTCCTGCGGAGAGCTCCTTCGGCTTGTGATGCATTCTTTTTGACAGGCCCAAATTGCCTAACAGTTCCTTCGCCCTTTCCAGTCGCTCTTTTTCCGGCACACGGGCTATTTCCATGGGAAAGAGGACGTTTTCCAGCTGTTCTATCTCGTCCAGAAGCTCCTCGGGGAAGCTGCCGACGAAGGCGGCGACATCCGGATAGGGGTAGGCTTCGGCTTCCTTGGGGACGATGACTATATCAGCACCCTGCTTGGCTATTGAGTTTTCAAAAGAGGCCATCAGCCCCTCGCTGATGCTTAGGATGGTTACCGTGAAGGCAATGGCAATAGCCACGCCGATGATGGTGAGGATGGACCTGGCTCGACGGCGGGACAGGTTCCTTGCGGCCAGCTTGATAAGTAACATGCGGTTAAGTACATGGCACTACGCACTATTGTCTAAAGCAAATACATATGGCCTGGCCTTGGAAATATCGGGATGGGGGAAACAAATGTTTGAGAAAATAATCGTGCCTCTGGATTGTTCAAAACTCGCGGAGGCCGCGCTGCCTTACGCCGAGGAGCTGGGCGCGAAAATGGTATCTGAAATAGTCTTGCTGACGGTTATAGGTTCCGGGGACCATGAAAAACTGGCTCATTACTACGATTACATTAAGAAGAGTAAAGAGGCTACCAGCCATTATGCCGGCAAATATCTTATAGACGGAATTGAAACCCTGCTCGATGTAAAGACAGTGCGCCGGACCGGCGACCCTGCCAAGAGAATCGTCGAGTACGCTCTCGACATTGATTTTCCGTTAGTCATCATGGCAAGCCACGGTCAGACCGGGATGAGCCGCTGGACGGTTCTTTCAGGAGTGAAGCGGTTATTCCCTATATCTGTAATATCGCCATGAAGCTTCAGATGGAACTCATTCTTCTTCGGGTATTATCGCAAAATGGTAATATGGAGGCAGATGCTAATACTTACCTGAAGGACGTATGCGCCAAGCTTAAAGACATGGTTGATGTAAACATTGATTATCAGGTACGAGCCGGTTCCGTTGCCGATACTATCATCGATCTTGCGGATGAACTGACCGTCGACCTCGTGGCCATGTCGACGCGCGGTATGAATAGAAACAATCCCCTGTCCCTGGGAAGCGTCGCCCAGAAGGTCTTTCTGGCGGGTAATACCCCGCTGCTGCTGATGAGGAAGTAACAGCGTTTCTTCAAGCGCCGCCTCTCGTTTTCTCCTCTTAGCTTCGTTGCTTCCAGATTGCTTTTAGATTCCCGCTTTTCTATAATTAGGAGAAATTCCCGGAAATTATATAAGCATAATGAAGTCTAAGCTTAATCCGTTCATCTGGGGTGGTCTGGTAATGGTGCTGTCCCTGGCGCTTACGTTTTACGTGGCCGCCCGCGAGCGGGTATTTTTTGAAGAGAACCAGGTTATTTCGCCGGATATCTCTCTCGGCCCCGTAATCGCTTACTTCTTCGGTGTGGTGGTCGTGCTGGCTCTGGTATTGTTTTTCATCCCTCTGCGGTGGCTGCGGCAGGTATTCCGGGTGATTTTCGCCCTGATGTTCGGCTGGGGTGTACTGATTGTCGCCGGCCTGACCCTGCCGAGCGTGGCCGCTTACGCCCTGGCGGTAATCGCCGCGGTCGCCTGGCTGTTCTGGGCCAGGGTCTGGCTGCACGACCTTTTACTGCTTATCGCCCTTGCCGGGGCCGGCTCGGTGTTCGGGTTCCTTTTCTCCCCGTGGACTTTCATGATTTTCATGCTGATTATCGCCGTTTATGACGTCGTCGCCGTGCGTTTCGGCTTTATGGTATGGATGGCCGATAAGATGTCCGAGTCAGATACTCTGCCCGCCTTTATTTTCCCGAAACAGATGAGCGACTGGAAAATGGGGTTGCGCAGCGTGCGGATAGGGGACTTAAAGGAAAAGGAGTCCGGTGAGCGGGAATATTCCATACTCGGCGGCGGCGATATCGGTTTTCCCCTGATGCTGGCCGTTTCCGTTTTCTTCAAGACCGGACTGGGCGGCGCCGTAGTTATCGGAGCGTTTGCCCTGGTGGGGCTTATGGGGGCTTTCCTGATTCAACTGCTCTGGCTCAAGGATAAACCCGTGCCCGCTTTACCGCCCATCGCCTTAGCTTCTCTCATCGGGTTTATCATCACGGAACTGGCTTTTTAGAATTATATCCCACTATTTAATAACGTATTTTCTACCATCCTTCGTGAAAAATCAAAGAATAATGTGCTTGATGCCGCTGTATTCTGGTAAAATAGGTGTAGTCCATTAACGGGAGGCTGAAATTGGAAGGGAAAATCGTCTATTTTGAAAAGCCGGGGAAGGATAATACGGAAGCGACACTACAGCTGGCCGCGGAGAGGGCAAAGGCCCGCGGTATAAAAAAGATTATCCTCGCCTCGACGAGGGGCGATACCGCACGCCTGGCGGCCGGGCTCTGGGCGGATAGCGGCATCAAGATGGTGGTGGTGCCCCACCAGTACGGGTTCATGGCCGGCCAGCGTTTCCCGGCGGAGCTGGTCGCCGAACTTGCCGGCCAGGGGCATACCGTTCACTTCGGCACCATGCTGTTTCATACCGAGAACCTCTACGGCATGGATACGCCCAGGATAATGGCCAACCTCCTGCGCACGTTTTGCCAGGGGATGAAGGTCTGCGTCGAGCTTATTTTCATGGCTGTCGACGGCGGGTGCGTGGACACCGGCGAGGAGGTGGTTGTCGTGGCGGGTACCGGGCGCGGGGCGGATACAGCTGTTGTGGCTGTGGCGGCCCCCTCCACGAAGCTCCCCGAACTGCATATTACCGAGATTATCTGCAAGCCCCTTCAGACCAAGCAGGGGCCGCCGCCGCCGCTGCCCCCTCCCGAGAAAAAACCTTAAATCATAGTTTCTTACCCATATTAAATTCCCGGAGGCAAGTATGATAATAACTACCAGGAAAATCAACATAGATACTAATGCGTCGTCTGACGAGGCATACGTATCGGTTATCAATATCACCCCGCAGGTCCATAAGCAGGCCACCGAAGAATACATTACCAACGGCATCGTTACTCTCTTTCTCCCCGGCACGACGGCCGCGCTGGCGACTATTGAGTTTGAAGAGGGGCTGATTTCCGACTTTAAGAATATATGGTCGCGCCTTGTGCCCAGGGATATTGCCTACAAGCATAAATTCCTCTGGGAAGAAAATAACGCCTTTTCTCACGTCCGGGCTTCATTGATGGGGCCGTCTCTCGTTATTCCTATGACTAATAAAAGGATGATACTCGGCCAGTACCAGCAGATAGTGCTGGTGGAGTTTGATAACAGGGCGAGGTCGCGGCAGATTATCCTGCAATTCATGGGTGAATAAGCGGTTGAGTCCGGTAAGGAAGATACAGGTTATGCAAATTACATTAATAGTCCTTGGCGCCCTGCTGGTTGTATACATAGGCCTGTCCGTGTACGGGGCCTGGAGGGCTATGAATGTACCCCACTTCCCCCTGATTACCTCGCCGACTTCGGTCGGGCTCAATTATGAGGACGTCTCTTTCAGTAGCCGCGATGGCGGCGTTAAGCTCCGGGGATGGTATCTACCCGGTGAAGGAGATAAAGCCATATTAATCGTAAACGGCGGATTTCAAAATCGCGTTGATGATAACGTCGATACTCTTAGCCTGACGCGTGATCTGGTTAGAAAGGGGTACAGCGTTCTCCTGTTCGACTTTCGGGGTCGGGGAGAATCGGGGGGTAAAGGGCAGGCCCTGTCCAATATCGAGTATGATATCGGCGGCGCGGTTGACTACCTGGGGAGCCGGGGGTACGGCCTGGGGAATACGTGCGTAATAGGATTTTGTTCCGGCGCCGCTTCTACCTGCATCTTCGCCAGTCGGAACGAAGTAAGGGCGGTGATACTGGACGGCTGTTTCATTGATGTGTCTACCATGGTCGTGCGCGAGGTGGCCTCGGTGGGAGTGCCGAAATTCCTGGTCAGGCTATTCGTGCCGGGGCTATTGCTGATGACGCGTGTTATCTACCATTATCATCTGATAAATCCGGGCGATATCGTCGATGACATTAAATGCCCCATACTTTTCATATGTGAGGAGTATGACCCGTTTATCACGCCGGAAGACAATCGGCGGCTATATAATATTTCCGGCAACCCGGCCGACGAACTCTGGGAAGTCACCGGCGCCGAGCATAGCCAGTCGTATCGTACGTCCCCGGAGGAATTCACCGAGATGGTGGATGACTTTATCGGCGGGGCCCAGGCTTAATGCCGGCGGGCGACATCGCCCGGTACGACGAAATGGGCGCCGACCATGTTCATCATTTTATCGTCGCTTGCCTCGCAGACCTTCTTAAGTTCCAGGAGCACCTTACCTGCCACTGTCTCTTCCCAGAACCAGTCCTGGAGCACTTTGCTGGAAGTGCCCGACTGTCCCGGTTGCGCCGTAATACCTTCGATGTAATACGAATTTAAGTCCTCGACGGCGTATTTTAATGTATAAACAAGGGGCGTATCTTCGATGGGGTTTTCCGGCTCTTCTCCCCTGGACAGGGCGTAAATAAAGTCTCCCAGTTTCTCCAGTGAGATGCCGCTGACGCCTACCGTGGTGCGTTTTCTCTTTTTCACGGCCATATCGTACCAGGGGCGCATGGCAGTAACCTCACGGCGAAAGGCCACCTGCAGCGGGTCGGTCTCTCCTGTTTCGGGCGCGCTCCGGGCAAAATTAACCGGACAGGACAGCACTATTATTTCATCGTTCTCCGGCTCGTCCTCGGGGAAATCGGCCAGTACCGGCGGAAGGCCGGGTGCTTCGAGCAGTGCAAGGACGGCCATTAAAACCCGACTCTGGAAGGTGGGGTCGTCGGGCGCGCCGAGGGGATGACCCATCTGGAAGGGCACCCACAATGCCCGCGGCGGTTTGATGGTCTCCGTGTGCGGCCGTACCAGGCTGATGCCGGTGGTCGGCACGCCGTTTTCTTCCAGGTAGTGGCCAAGAACGCCGACGGCGCTCGTGCAGCCCGGTCAGACGGGCAGGAGCAGGGCGGCATCGACCCCGTCTTTCTTGAGGAGACCGGCGATTTCCGCCGAGCACACCTCGAACTCCTCGGGCTGGTGGGCGGTGCTGACCGAGTAATGAAAATCGGCCAGGCTGCCGATGATGCCTTCTTTCTCCATCTCGCGCAGGCGGTCGAGAGGGAACACGACGTTCCAGTCCCGCTGGAAACCGCTGCGGTCGAAGCTGGCCGCGAGATGTGACATCACCAGGTCGTTAGGCTGCACATCACCCGGTATGATGCGGTAATAATCGTTGGGGTCAATCTGGAAGGGCCGGTCATCGCGCGTGTGGAGTCCGGCGGTGGTAATTATTGCCAACCGTCTCTCGTTCAGAGGCGGCCCGCTGACCCAGGGGCTGGTCTCAAAAGAAGGGCAGGGAAGACTTAAAAGTATCTTTCTCTCTTCTTCGCTTACATCGTCCAGTCGGACCATGTTGGTTCTCCCTTCGTGTTGAATATAAAGCTATAGCCTGATTTACCGTAAATTAGCGCAAACGTGCAGGGCTGTCAAAGAGTTTTATCCTGTCTCCTGCCCCTCCCCGCGACGGGCCTGTTCCAGCTGTTCCTCCAGCTCTTCGAGCTGCTGCCACATGTGGGGCGGGACGGAATGCGCCGGCCACCTCGCCTTGAGGTCGGCTATTTTCTCTTCGATTTCTCTTACGCGGTCTGTATCCATTAGTAAGTTTCTCAAGCCTTTCTAGTCCATTGTCAGGACGACCAGCGGCTGGTATTGTGCCGCATCAGAGATAACCTCTTCATTTAAATGTTGCCATATCGACACGGTATTTTCAAATGTTCGGGATTACAGGCACAAGATATCCGTTCGTGTTGACACGCACCTGCCTTTTTATTTACCCTTTTAGGTAATATGTGGGCAGATTTTATATTAGTGATTGGTTCCTATATCTTCGGTTCCATACCGCACCTGTCCCTGCTGGCAAAGCTCCGCAGGGTGGAGCTTAGTGGTGATTTTCACGAGAATCTCTGGTACCGGGCGGGTAGAATCTTCGGAGTTATGGGGGTAGCGGGGGAATTTATCAAGGGAGCCCTGCCTGTTCTGGTCGCGAAAGGGTTGGGATTTTGTCCGGCTACCGTTGCGCTAACCGGATTGGCTGCCGTCTGCGGTCAGATGTGGCCGGTCTTTTCCAGGTTCGATGGGGAAAAAGGCAATAGTATCGCCTTGGCCGTGGTCATAGCGTTGGCGCCTGTGCCCGGCCTGGTGGCTGTAATACCCATTATCATCGCTTTAATCGTCAGGGCCCTACCACGGTTGATAGCCAGGTTCAGACAATCGGGAGATAAGTCAATCATCGGCGGCTCGTACAGCCGGAGTCTGCCGGTGGGTATGTTTATCTGTTTCCTGATTTTACCGTTCGTCAGCTGGTACTGCGGAGAGACGGTGGAAATAGTCTGGTGCCTTAGCGCCCTTTTTGTATTGATTATGACGAGGCGACTGACCGCCGGATTGAGAGAAGATTTGAAGGCAAGGGGAGATATCGGTAGTATCCTGTTAAAACGCCTGCTTTACGACCGCGCCACAGCCAGATGGCGACAGTAGATATAACAGCGTTTTACCAGTGAATCAGGCGCGTTGCGCTTGAACTGTGACTGTTTATTTCCCGACATCGGTCAGGGTTAGACTTCTTCTTTGCCGTGATACTTGAAAGAGATTTTCACTTTAGCACGGTAGCTGATAACCTTGCCGTTATCGATTTGCATATCCAGTTCCTCGATTTCGGCAATTCTTAAATCCTTCAGCGTCGTGGACGCTGTCTCTACGGCATTGGCTGCCGCCTTTTCCCAGGATTCGGTACTGCTACCGACCAGTGTGATTATCTTATAAACGCTGTTTGGCATGGCTCCCTCCCCCCAAGGATGATTAATTATTATATACCAATTTTCAAGTAAATTAAAGTCTAGAAAAATTCTGGCGGGTCGGCTATTTGGTGTTTAAAGACCCCGTGTTCTTCATAAAGAGGACGTATGTGGCCAGGCCGGTGAGACAGACGACGGCGGCTATTACTATCGGAATACAGTACTGGCTGGTCATATCGAAAACACGGCCGCCGACTACCGGGCCCGTGATGCCGGATATGCCGTAGGCTAAAGACAGGATGGGATAGACGATGCCTAGCTGGTAGATACCGTAAATATTCGAGACTTCCGAAGCGTAGAGGACGAAGTTGGCGCCGTAGAACAGGCCGATTATCAGGGAAAGGGCCGCGAAGGATATATCGTGGAAGACCCCGGTGGCAAGTATGAGAATTAGAACCGATAGCGCAGAGAGGGCCAGGGATACCGAGTACTTGCCACCGATTTTATCGTATATCTGCCCCCAGATGATTCTGCCGGCGGCGTTGCCTAAAGATATCAGCACTATGGCCATCGTGGCGGCTCCGTCACTGACCCCGAAGGATAGTCCTATGGGTTTGAGGTTGCCGATTAGCATGAGACCGGAAAAAGAACCCGCAAAGTAGGTATAGAACAGGGTCCAGAAACGCCTGTCTTTTAGTAAAACAGAGGTCTTGATGGGGTTTCCCGCCGTTTCCTCTCCGGTTGCGGGCGGTGCCGAAAGAGCCAGGGCGCTGACCAGGAACACGGCGCCGTAACTAATGCCGATTATACGGAATATGTCAATGACGGTTACGCCGCTCGACAAAATCGGCTGCACGATTTGAGATAAAAGTATGGCACCGCTGCCGAAACCGGCTACCGCTATCCCGGTAGCCAATCCCTTGCGGTGGGGAAACCATTTTACCAGGTTGGCCAGCACCGTGATATACCCGAAGCCCATGCCGGCCCCCGAGAGGATGCTGATGCCCAGGATGATAATAAAAAAACTGCCTCCGGAAAAAGAGGCCAGCACGTACCCCGAACCGAAGAGGACCGCACCGATGGAAGCCGTTATCTTTGGCCCGACCCGTCTTTCCAGGCGGCCGACAAACAACATGGTGATAGAAAAGATGCCGATGATAAAACCGAATATTATTTGCGTCTGCGCCGTCGTCAGGCCGAACTCGGTTTTTAGAGGTAATACGAAAATGCTCCAGGCATAGACCGAGCCGCTGCAGCACATAATCAGAATGGATGCTGTTACGTTAATAGCCTGGCGGCGTATGGACGTGGCGGATTTTCGGATGGTAGCGGCTTCCTTTCTTATGTATCCGCGAATGCTTTCCGGGGGAGGGGGGACTGTATACGGGGTAGTCCGCGCCGGGTTCGTATATTGCTTCTGATGTTTTCTACTTCAGTATAATCAGCATGCGGTATATATGCGTAACGTGTTTATATAATAAAATTAAACGCGTATAAAGTCAAAAAGCTATTTGTCTATTTTTATACGTAATATTTATAATGATAACTAATATACCATTGTGATATTACGCATTAGGCTTATTGATTTGCACAAATATATAAAAATGCGTATAGTGATAAAGGGTATATCTCTTAACCCTGTCCAGAGGAGGTGTTATATGCTGGATGAACTCGGTCAGAAAATTATCAGGGAACTTCAGGAAGATGCCAGGCAGAGTTTCCGGGAGATAGGCCGGAAACTGGAAGTATCCGAAGGAACCGTGCGTAACAGGGTAAAAGGCCTGGTGAAAAATAATACTATGAAAATAAGCGCCATCCCCAATCCCGAGCAGCTGGGATTTAATTTCATGTGTATTATGTGCATCGAGGTCAAAGTGGGGTCTGCCGAGCGGGTGGAGCAGCTCCTGATAAAAAGCCCTAATGTGTATTTCCTTTGCGGATGTACCGGCACTTATGATATCATCGGGATTTTTGTTTTTCACACGCCGAAAGAGTTTGATGAGTTCGTTAAAAATGTAATCGCCAATATACCGGAAATCGTCAGGACGAGCACTTTTGTAGCCATGCATATATCCAGGAGTCCGTGGGAGCATAATCTGGATGTAACCGAGCTCTGTAAATCATAAGCACATATATACAACGCCTATATAGATATATTCTCCTGAACTTGAGATGAGGTAGTATGCCACCGGAAAGAAAAAAATCTGGCCCCCGTGTGTTCTTCGGATGGTGGTCCGTGTCATTCATCGGTATCATATCTGGCCTGGGACACGGCTTTAATACTTACGGTATTTCCGTGTTCTTCAAACCTATTGCCGCCGAGCTTGAGATTAACCGGGCTTACACATCTTTGGCCGCCGGAATGGGACGACTTGAAGGCGGCATTACTTCTCCGCTGGTAGGCTGGCTATCGGATAGATTCGGCCCCAGGTGGATAGTGATTTTCGGTATTCTTGTCGCCGCCGCCGGCATGATATTTATGAACTATATCACCGAGATATGGCATTACTACGTAGCCTGGGGTGCCATGATAGGACTCGGACTCAATATCGGCCTGACGGTTGCCTGCGACAAGACCATCAACGACTGGTTTATACGCCGGAGGGGACTGGCGCAGGGTATCAAGTTCGCCACGGTTGGTATCTTCGGCATCGTTGTCTTGCAGATAATCACACCCCTCATGGAGTTGCAGGGCTGGCGTTTCACCTGCCTTATCTGGGGTATTATCATGTTCGCCAGTATCCCGTTCGCCTATACGCTGATAAGACCCAGGCGCCCGGAATTTTACAACCTCCTGCCGGATGGTGCTAAAGCGAGCTTTGACGGTGGAGAAGACAAACGAGGCGTAGTTGAACAAACCGCCGGTTATGCCCGGGAGTCGCAGGAAAGGGATTATACCTTCAAGCAAGCCATGAAAACAGGTACGTACTGGCTGTTGATTGTGGGTTTCAGCGCGCATAACTTTATCGCCGGCGGTTTCAACGTGCATATATTCCCGTTTTTAACGGATATAGGATTTGAGGAGACCGTGGCGAGCGGCATGATGGGCATGATGATATTCTTTACCGTGCCGTCACGGTTTTTCGGCGGGCTTATTGCAGACCATATTGCCAAGAGCCGGATTCAATATCTCCTGCTCGTGGCTATCCTGTTGCAGGTTGTCGGGCTGGGCACCTTCCTCATGTTTCAGAACCTGGTGGGCGTTTACGTGTTGCTGGTATGTCACGGCCTGAGTTCCGGGGCGGTAACGCCACTGGTTATCCTTATCGTCGGTCGCTACTTCGGCAGGCAGCATTTTGGCTCTATACTCGGCATGATGATAACTTTCCTGGCGCCTATAGGGCTGCTGTCCCCGGTTTATTACGGCTGGGTCTTCGATACCACCGGGAACTATAATATCGCCTTCATCACCGCGCTCATTTTCGCGGCGGTGGCGACTCTGTTGATGTTCTTCGTACATCCCCCCAAACCTCCCGTCGATGAGACCCCCATCCCGACCTGGTAGGCATTAAACGGTGTTTTTGCCCCCCTTTCCCCCCGTTCGTTCAATTGACAATATACGGCTCAAGCATTAATATTACACGGGAGTTGATATGATAGTAGACCGTGAGGCTCTTCAAATAAGAAGGCAGGCAATCTTAAGACGCCGCAGGATAATCTGGATAGCCTCGCTCGGTGCCATTTTTCTCATAATACTGTTCCTTAGTTTATATCAGTTTACGGACGTTATTTTCGGGTTGTCTGAAGAGGTGGAATCGGCACCGCGGAGCGGCGATTGGACCATGTTCCGGCGTGACCTGAATCGTACCGGTGCGGTAGACCCGGGTGGCGACCTGCCTCAAGGCACGCTAAAGTGGACGTTTTCTGCCGGTGATGCTATCCATTCTTCGCCGACGGTGGTGGATGGCGTTGTCTACTTCGGTTCCAGAGACTATTATCTTTATGCTATTAACGCGGCTACCGGTGAAGAAATCTGGTCGTATAAGGCGGACAGCTGGGTGGAATCATCCCCCGCGGTTGTCAACGGTGTGGTGTATTGCGGCTCAAACGATGGGGAGCTTTACGCTCTGGATGCCGCCAGCGGCACGAAGCTATGGTCTTTCGATGCAAATTATCCTGTAAGGTCATCGCCGGCCGTGGCTGACGGCGTGGTATACTTCGGCTCCGATGATTATTATATTTATGCTGTTGATATTGCTACAGGAGCAGAAATTTGGAATTTCAGAACAAGAAGTCATGTAGGCTCATCGCCGCTGGTTATCGATGGGGTTATCGTCGTCGGCTCGGCAGACGGCTCATGTTATGTCCTGAATGCCAGGAACGGACGACTTCGCCTCAACTTTGATACTAAAGATTCTATTTTATCGTCTCCGGTGGTGAAAGACGGAGTTGCCTACGTTACCAATTCAGCAGGTTGGATGTATGCTATTGATTACCAGGCCAAGAACTGGCCTTTTGAACACAAGATTAAATTTTACTGGAACGTGATGTATGTCAGGGGCGCGGCGCCGAAGCCCCCGAACGCTTCAGGCTTTATCTGGTTGCACCCGCTCGGGTGGGGGGTAAGAACGACCTCCTCTCCCGCTATAGTAGGCAATGTTATTTATCTGGGTGCGAATTATAATATGCTGGCCTTGGAAGTGAGTACCCAAAAAATATTATGGTCCTTTGAAACTAAGGATTTATTGGCGTCCTCACCCGCCGTTACGGATTCTACCGTCTATTTCGGTAGCCATGATGGAAATCTGTATGCTGTAGATAGAGCTAACGGCAATAAGCTCTGGAACTACACTACCGGAGATAAAATCACCTCTTCTCCCGCCGTAGCTGACGGTATGTTGTATATAGGCTCACACGATGGCACGTTGTATGCCTTCGAATAGCCTTGAGAAGAGGGGAATGGCTCTGCCCGGTATTAAAGGTGATTTAATTGCGGCGTCAGAGACCGTTTTATGCGACCTGTAAAAACTAAACGGCACCGGAAAATACGCGGTGCCGTTTTTTTGTTAAGGGGTAAATATTTAATTCAATTATTACTTATCCAGGGATTTCGTCGTCTGGATGTAATCCGTGTCCAGTTTAGCGGTAAGTTCTTTCTCTCTTTTTTGTACTTCTTCAACAAATTTATCCCTGCCCAGTTTAAACCAGTAAGGCTCCCATTCTATATCGTTAAGATTTTCAATCAGCGAGGAGATGGTATCGAAGGGGAATGTCAGAATAAACCATCCTTCCGGCATCGCCCGTCTTGCTTTCATGCTGAAGCCGAGGCCGCTAACGGTGTAATTCAACTCGCCGCTCAAGTACGGGTGGGCGAATATCCAGGCGCAGGCAAGGCACGTAGACCCCTTGCTGTGCCACATCTTACCGTCGGAAAAACTGCTGGCCCGGAGGATGATTTCCGCTTGAGTGACATTGGCGGTAAAAATCAGCAGGTCGGGCTCAAAATTCATCTGGTCAATTTGAGCGCAGGAAATATATTTAACGGAATCTTTAGCCATATGGGGAACGTAATCATAGATTCTCCGGTTGGCCCCCGGGGTCTTAAACATGGAAAACATCGGCCCGAGCTGCCCGCTGTACATGACCGGCGGGTAGTCCTGTATCCCCAGTACCTGCTCGCCGCACTGGACGTTTTCTGTGGTAATGTAAAATGGTTTGCTGGTCTGGGCTTCCGCGATAAGCTCGCAAAGCGCCAGGACCTTATCTGTCGGCTCTATTCCCTCCGGCTTTCCCAGCGAATATTTAATGCCGATGGGTTTATGCTCGAAGTTGAATTTCCCGAATATCTCATAGTCTTTTTTTGTTAAACTCATGCTAACCTACCTTTCCGTACCCGATTATATCACGCTTTAGAAATGATAAACAAGGAAGGTTAAAGTTATTGTTGATATCCTCGGTGGTAGGGTTTATAATAGGTGCGCCGTCAGAGATTTGGGTTCGTTTTACGACATAGACGGCAGAAATCGCACGTGCTGACCTTTCTGACTTCATTTGAATATTTGACTATATTCAAGGAGGATAAAGATGAACAGGTTACTGCTACCGGACAAAGTTGCCATCATCAACGGCGGCGCTACGGGGATGGGCAGAGCTACGGCCCTTATCTTCGCCGAGGAGGGCTGTAATTGCGTTATCGCCGACGTCAAAGAGGAGGAGGGAGAGAAAACCGCCGAGGAGGCCAGCCAAAAAGGCAAGGAAGCTATCTTCATCAAGTGTGACATCACCGATACCGCGCAAATCAAAGCCTGCGTGGACCAGACCGTTAAAAAGTTCGGCACGGTACATATCCTGATAGGCAGCGCCGGAGGGAGCGTTATCACAAGCAGTGCCATGACGCCTCCCAAGGAGGGCGAAAGACCCGCGAGGGGTGTAGAAAACACACAGGAAGCATATTTCGACCTGATGACGGATCTTAATTATAAAGGTCACGTATTTTTCTGTAAGGAAGTCGTGCCGTACATGAAGAACCAGAAATACGGCAAGATAGTCCTGATTTCCTCGATGGGCGTCTATAATCCCCCCGGCCCATCCGTGGAATATCACGGGGCTAAAGCTGCCATCATCGGCCTGGTCTATAACCTTGCCTATGAGCTCGGTCCCAGCAATATCAACGTCAACGGTATTTTACCGGGCCCCATCAAATCGCCGTTCTGGGACCCCGTCCTGTCCATGATTCCGCCGGAGGAGAGAGGCCCCGTGATGGATCAGATGGGTAAATTTTCGCCCATAGGGAGAGTCGGGCTGCCGGAAGATATCGGCTATACGAACCTGTTCCTTTGCTCGGAGATGAGTTCCTACATCACCGGGCAGATGCTGAACGTCGGCGGCGGCATACCGATGGGCAGGTACGACCCCGAGAGGGGCTTCGGGCGCATGGCGCGGGAAGGCAGGCCGCCCCGCTAAAAGATATCCATAAATGAAAAAGGCGGACTCTCCAGAGGAGCTTGCCTTTAACAGCACAGCCAATAAATCAAAATGGGTAAAGGAGAAAATAAAAATGGCAGAAAAAGAATACGCTCATCTTATCAAACCCGCGCTCATCAAGGACCCGCCTAAGGGACTCTACGCCGAGCCTCGTGTCTGGATGGAAGCCAAAGACATGGAAGGGTTCAACGCGCAATTTTCTTACGGGTTCGTTAAAAAACCCGGCACGTTCCATCCCCTGGAGGGTATGCTGGTACACCCCTACGATGAAATCCTCGTATTTGAAGGGACGAAAAACACCGATATCTTTGACCTGGGCGCGGAAATATCGGTGCTACTTGGCGAAGAACAGGAAGAACATGTCTTCAACGAGCCTTCGTGTGTGCTTGTTCCCAAAGGATTGCCGCACGGTCCGGTTACGGTTAAGAGCCTGGAAAGACCCATCGTCCATTATACCATCGGCCTGGCTGACGCATATCAGGCTGAAGCTGCTTCACCGAAATCGGCCTCTGCAACCAAGGGTGATAAATACAGCAAATATATCAAGAAAATGACTACCAATTTCAAGTCCATGGGTGCGCAGGGGGCCCAAATGGCGGGCGGTGAACAGTACGGGTCAATCAAGGCCGCGAATATGGGAGTGGGGCCGGGTAACGGCGACGAGGTCGTCTGGCTCTACGGTGAAGACCTGGAGGGGTTCAACGTTAATTTCACCTGGGGATTCTACAGCAAGTGCGGTAAATGGCACCGCGGCGGCGAAGCTCATTACCACCCCGAGGCGGAAATCCTGTGTTTCCTGGGTCTCGACCCGGATAATCTGGATTTTCTTGGAGCCGAGCTTGAACTGGGTATGGGTAAGGACTATGAAAGGCACATTTTCAATACGCCGACCATTGCCATCTGTCCCGCGGCTTTCCCCCACCTCCCCCTTATTACCAGGTGGTGTGATAAGCCTTACGGGTTTATCGTGGTTTGTCTAAGCGGCGAGCACGCTTCTCCCTGGGTGGAAGCTTAATCGTCTCTATTTCTGAAAAATAGGTATTATTGGCGAGGGCAAGTGACCGCTGAACCGGTCGCGAGCCCTCGCTGGTATTGATAAGATAATTATTAAGGAGGAATAAGGACATCAGGTATCGTAAATTTGGCAAGCTGGACTGGGAAGTGTCCGTACTGGGCTTCGGGGTTATGCGTCTGCCGTCGCTCGCCGGCGACCCCGCAAATATAGACGAAGCCGAAATCTTTAAGATGCTCCGTTACGCCATCGATAGTGGTGTTAACTATTTGGATATAGGTTATCCTTATGACCCGGCAAAACACGAACGCCTGGTTCGCCTGCTCGGTAGGGCGCTCGGGGAAGGCTACCGGCAGAAAGTGAAAATAGCCGCCGGTCTTCCCACGTATTTAGTCGATGCCTCTAAAGGCATTCAGCCTTATCTGGATAACTGGCTCGAATGGCTCCAGACCGACCGCCTGGACTTTTTCCTTTTCGGGGGACTTGACCGCAATACCTGGCCCCGGTTGCGGGAGATGGGTGCGATAAATCTGGCGGAGAAATCCCTGGCCGGCGGGCGAGTCGAAAATATCGGTTTCGCCTTCCACGATTATTACCAGACGCTCCGGGAGATACTGGACGCTTACGATAACTGGGCGCTCTGTCAGGTTCAATACAGCTACATGGATATAGACCACCACCCGGGTGTCGGCGGAATCAGATACGCCGCCGGCAAGGAACTGGCGGTGGTGGTTACCGAACCTCTCAAGGGAGGGCGACTAGTCAGGGAGCCGCCGGATACGGTAGCCGCCGTATGGGCAGACGCCCCGCAAAATCGCCCGCCGCCCGAGTGGGGATTACGCTGGGTCTGGAACCACCCGGAAATTGCAGCCGCGGTCGTCGATATGAGCAGCCTGGAACAGGTGGCGGCGAACGTGGCTCTGGCTGACACCGCCGAGTCGGATTGCTTTACCGTGGGGGAGGAAATTTTTATCAGCCGGGTCAGGGATGCTTACCGTAAATTGAAGGCCATCCCCTGCACGGCCTGTCGCGGCTGTATGCCGTGCCCTCTGGGTATCGACGTGCCGCGTATTTTTGAAATCTATAACGACGCCGTGATGTATGATGATATCGAGACGGCACGCTCTCTTTACCGCATCGAACGACATAACATCGATAGCTGCGATGAATGTGGCTCCTGCGTCAGGGCCTGCGGCTTTAAAATTCCTATCATGGACTGGCTCAAGAAGGCGCGTAAGCTGCTGGCTGAATAAGGGTGATATTGACGGATTGGTCTATATTTGCCTCTATGGTATACTGGAAAACGATTCAGCAACTGTCAAAGGAGATATCGGTGTGGAGAAACAGTGGTCAGAGTTAACTCGCGAGGAGAAGCGCCAGGAGAGGCTGAAGGATTATCTTGCTCCGCCGGATATTAAATTCCGTGACGCTAAAGCGGAAAAGCTCTATAAAGAGAGGGCAGACAGGATGTTGAAGGTCAGGATGTGCCAGGAACCCGACCGTGTCCCCGTATCGCTGCCCACCGGCAACTACCCTGCTTATTATGCCGGACTGAACCTTAAAAAAGTAATGTATGATTACAAAGCCCTCCGTGAATCCTGGGCAAAGTTTATGTATGATTTCAGTGAGTACATGGATAGCTTTATGGGGCCGGGCTTTGTATGGTCCGGGAAAATGCTGGAGACAATCAGGTATAAACCCTATAAGTGGCCGGGCTATGGACTTGGCGACGATGTCAGTACCTATCAGTTCGTGGAAGAGGCGTACATGAGGGCCGATGAATACGATGCTCTGATGAAAGACCCATCCGATTTCTCTTTCAGGACGCTGGTGCCGCGCACGGTGCTCGCCGCCGAAGAGCTTAAAAATTTCCCCAGCCTTAATTCGATGATGGGCATGACCATGATAATGGTCTACCCCTTTTCACGTCCGGAGATGCGCGCCGCGTTCCAGGCCTTGATTGACGCGGGGGAGGAAATGGAGAGGTGGCAGAAAGAGATTATGCTCTTCAACATGGAGATGATGGCGGCCGGGTTCCCCGCGGGCAGGGGAGGACTGGAGGTCGCCCCCTTCGACGTCATCGGCGACTTTCTAAGAGGGACGTCCGGAGCTGCCGTCGATATGTTTCGCCAGCCGGAGAAGCTGCTCGAATGTATCGATATGATTACGGAGCAGATTATCGAAAATCAAATATCCAGGGTTAACGCCTCCGGCGGTTTTACCGTGGGCTTTCCCCTGCACAAGGGCGACGATACTTTTATGTCCCGCAAGCAGTTCGAGAAATTTTACTGGCCCAGCCTGAAGAAGGTTATGGATGCTTTAATCGACGAGGGCATCATGGTTTCTCTCTTCGCCGAGGGGGCCTATAATCAGAGGCTGGAATACATCGGGGACTTCCCCAAGGGCTGGGTAACCTGGATGTTCGATAAGACCGATATGGCCAGGGCCAAGAAAATGATAGGCGATACGTGCGCTATCTCCGGCAACGTACCCGCCTCGTTAATGGTTACCGGCACGCCGAAAGAAGTTAAAGAATACTGCCGCAGGCTTATTGAGGCCTGTGCCCCCGGTGGCGGTTACACTCTCTCCGGAGGCTGCCCGGCTACGGAAACGAAGAATCCGGATAACTTCCGCGTTTACATGGAGGCCGCCGTGGAGTACGGTACGTATTAGGGTAGTAATATATGCAGTGATGTCTCTTACCGGTAAACGCCGTATTCCTTGGTAAATTCAATCATGGCCTTCATGTTTTCTGGATTAACTTCGTCGGTGGAACTCCGCGGCGATAGTATATAACCGCCGTCCTTCCCGATGACATCAATGAGTTTCTTGCAGTGGTCTTTTACATCCTGGACCGTCCCCAACTGCAGCAGTGAAGAAGGAACGTTCCCCTCGATGCAAACGTGGTCTTTCAGGATTTCTTTGGCCTTGAAAATATCCGTGGTATCGAAACGCGCCAGTATTTTCCCTTTAGGGAAATCGAGCAGATATTCCAGTCGGGATGTGAAGTTGCCTTCGAAAAAGATGCAGGGTGTCGCTCCCCGCTCGATAAGCCCCATCACAACCTTTTTGAACGTGGGCCAGTAGAAAGTATCGAACTGTTTCCTGGAAAGAAAGTCATCCGAACCCCGTGTATTGGTCATAAACATCCTGATGTTACCGTACTCGTTGGGTGGGGGCAGCGGTCTTCCAAACGTCTCTTTCAGGATATATTCACAGAGTTCAATGAGCTTATCGGGCTGGCGGAACATGTCGAACATGGTACCGCTCATCCCCCGCATGGAATGTGACACTACGTCGTAAGGCGGCATGGCGGCGCCCTGGAAATACTGCGGAAAGCCCATGTCGAGTATCATTTTGTCGAATTTCGCCATCTTGGAGCGCCACTTTCTCATTTCACGGCCGGCCTTCTCGAGGGTGCGGACGGTTTTTACCAGCTTCGGTTCGGAAAAAGCCAGTGCCAGGAATTGTATGCCCATCGGGCCGGCGCCCAGGTCTGATAATTTCGGCAGCAGCGAAAGACCTTCCATGTTCTCGCTGGTGCGGGACATGAACACCCGCAGCATGTAGTCGGACGGGTCGTCCATGTACTGGTCGAATTCATCCCCCTTCATATTATCGATTTCTACAGCCTGATGCCCCTGGTAGGGTTCGACCCCGTATCCCGGCCATCTCATCTGCCTTGGATTGAGTATTTCCAGCGCCTTCCCGGATGTAAACGGCTGCTGGTAAATCATATCCGGCTGAAATACCCGCAGGGTTTTCTGATACGCATCATACCAGGCATCATAATCATAGTAGGCGGCGGAACAGGGTATACCGGTGTATTTAGCGGGGAAATAACCCATGGCGCAGATAATAGGTACCCTGTCCGGTATCCTCAACTGAATGGCGTCCGTTATTCTTTTTTCGCGTTCCAGGCGCAGCTGCTTGCCTGTTTTACCGTTCTCAAGATATTGACGCATATGTATCTTCCTCCGGCTTTTTATCTAGATTGCTCCAATGTAACTGCGAAATCAGACTAGAAATTATAAAAAATCACTCCGATAGTACGTTCGGTTGATATTTCTTGCCGAGTAGCTTATATGCTTTGGCACGCAATTTCTTCAGTCCTGTATCCAGCTCTTTTTTTTCACGCCCGGAAAGAGCGGAGAATATATCCGTAATAGCGTTTCTGGTGGTTCTGCTAAATAACGTCTGTCCCTTTTCCGTTATAATTACGTCATACTGGCGGGCGTCGGACGCGCTCTTAAGTTTTTTTACAAGTCCTTGTTTTGCCATCCGGTCTACCAGCGTGGATATGGAATGGTGCTGGCGCATCGTTATAGCTACTATTGCCTGTATGGTTACCGTGCCGCCGCTGTGATGCAGTATATCCAGAATATGGGCCTGTTCCGAGGTAAGGCCGTATTTAGCTAGCTCTTTCTTGCGGGAGCGGGCTATCACAAAACGGGTATGGTCAAGTATTCGCCACAGGTTAAAATCGATATCGTTGTTCCGGCCGTGTTCGTTATAGCTATTATTCAACTCGCCTTTTCCATGGAAAATGCGCATTTTCCCTTAATATTATAGATTATTGATGCCTGACTATCATAATGGAAAATGCTGGATGGATTCTCTGATTTATTGTTGAAATTGTATCACATATGATATAATATTGCCATTAATCCAGGATTAAGAAAAGACGTTAAATTTAAGATAAAATAGAGGAAAGGAAGCAATAAAAATGGCAGAATCGGTCTACGAAAAATACGCAGTAAGAAAGCCCATTTATGAGGCCGGCCCCGGCATTAAAAACCGGCAGAGTCCCACCATGACTTTCATGAGCGAAAAGCAGGCGGGCGCCCCGTACTATATTGAACTCGGTTGGATTTACGATATCCCGGACCCCAACCCGCATATCCACGAGCACGTCCATGATTACGATGAAATCGTTATCCACTGGGGCGGCGACTATAAGCGACCCCAGGTGCTGGGCGGCGAGATAGAGTTCTATATCGGCGGGCAGCCGATAACCTTTAATACCACCACCGGCATCTTTATCCCGGCCGGCGTTCCGCACGGTCCACTGACCTGGAAGAAGTTCGATTTTCCGCATATCGAGATGGCGATGATGCTCGGCACCGGCGACCCCATGAAAGGGTGGGGCCAGAGCGGTATAAGCCAGGCTAAAACCACCGCCCCGAAGAAGGCGAAAGATTTCGACTACGAGCAGTACGTTATCCGCAGTCCTATGCGCGAGGCCGGGGCTAACTTCACCGCCGGCCGCCAGACCCCGACGATGACCTATATGAGCAAAACACAGATTAACGTGGCAAACTACTATATCGAATTCGGGTGGATATGGGATATAGTTAAACCCGGCATCCCCAAGATGGTGCATGATAACTATGATGAAATCGTCCTGCACATCGGCGGGGATCCAAACGACCCGGAAGACCTAGGCGGGGATATGGAATTCGGCATGGGGGACGATTTACTCCAGTTCAACAAAAGTTACGGCATGTGGGTGCCCAAGGGCGTGGTGCACGGCCCGCTGAACTGGCATAAAGTCCGCAAACCCTTCATCGAGATGGCAATTATGCTCGGCGCGGGGACGATGGCGGAGGGGTGGGGCGGCAGCTTCTTCGGCGAGGACGGCGTCCGGATGAGGATGGAGAACCGCCCGCCAACGCCTCCGATGAAATAATCGACGGGTATAGCAATACAGGACGTTGAATCTAAAAATGATTTTCCCGGTCTTTTCTCCAGGGGAAAGGCCGGGTCTCCCTTTATAATGTGCCCCGGAGAGCTGCTTATATTATATTAAAGGCTGATGAATAATCGGCTGCTTGGTGAGGAGAATATGAGTAAAAAAGAAGAATCAATGATGGTACTGGACCCCAGAGGCCAACCCAGCGGTATCTTCGGGCGGCGCACGGAGGCCGGCGACATTTTCGGCGGCGATATCCTCAATCCCGATATACAGCCCAAAATTTCAATTGATGCCCTGGAAGGACTTATGATGGCCCCGCGCCTCGATTCCTTGGAGGGCAAGACCGTCTACCTCGTCAACACCGGTTTTGCCGGCGGCAAGGAGTTCATGGAAGAACTCCAGGAGTGGTTCACTAAAAACCGCCCGGAGATAAAGACCGAGTTGCGTAATAAGCAGACCAGCATGTTCTCCGATGAACCGGAACTCTGGAAAGAAATCAGGGAAAATGGTGACGCCGCCATCATCGGCGTTGGCGGCTGAGACGGTTGTTCGGCGAGTATCGCCGAATTCTCCCGTGCCTTGGAGAACGATTACAGCATCCCGACTGCGCCCATCGTCACCGCCCGTTTCGCGGACTACGTCCAGCGCGACGGACAGAGTCACGGCATGAACCTCCGCTATACCTTTCCCCCCTATCCGGTCGGCTGGGTCCCCCGCGAGACCCTGCACGGGTATGTAGAAGGTAACGACCCGGTTTCCGGCGCTCCTCTCATGGAAGAAATGCTCTTCGCCCTCACCCAGCCGCTGACGGAAGTGGAGAAACATCCCCAGATACTCAAGCGCCCCGAACGGCCACGTCTGCTCGAACCGGCCACCGAGGCCGACCTCCACCGCCTGTTTCTGGAAAGCGGTTGGACGGACGGCCTGCCTATCGTCCTGCCGACCGAAGAGCGGGTCGAGGAAATGCTCACCGGCACCGACCGCGACCCGCAGGAAATTATCGGCATGATGTCTGTCACTACTCACGAGGAACGGCTCCAGTACACCGTGGAGAGAGTTGCGGTAAATGCCGTCATGGCCGGGGCCAAGCCGGAGCACCTGCCGGTCATTCTGGCTGTCGCCGCCACGGGGCAGCCTTCCATGCCCAGTTCGACGACTTCATGGGGAAGCATGATGATGGTCAACGGACCAATCCGTGATGAAATCGGTATGAACTATGGCGGCGCCGCATTGAGTCCGTTCAACTACGCCAATGCCGTCATTGGCCGAACATGGACGCTGATGAGCATCAACTTCGGCGACGCCAGGCTCGGCACGACGTTTACCGCCAGTACCGGCCACACCGCCAACTACAACAACATGTGCTGCGCGGAGAACGAGGAAAACAGTGTCTGGAAGCCGTTCAACGTACGCAAGGGTGCCAAGGTCGGGGAAAGCTCAGTAAGCCTGTTCCGGGGCTGGAACGTTCTCACCATGGGCATCGGGCCGGCCCAACGGATGCTGAATACGATGAAAGGGCTCAGCCCCTTCGGCGGCTCTTTCACTTTCGTTATCGACCCGCTCGTTGCCAAGAGCCTCAAGCGTGAAGAAGGCTACGACGATCCCATGGAGCTAAGCAAATGGCTCGTTGAGAAGATGGAGTCCCGCTTCATGCGTCCGGAAATGGTCAACTTCATCGTCGTCGGCGGGGAAACGAACCCGATGTGGGTTATTTCCGATTTCATGTACAACAGGACGGCGCCTATCAATCCTTGGATACCCAAAGCAGGAATCCGCAAGGACGAACAACCACTCCGGATGCCGGTGGAGGTAGCCTGCAGCGAGGGTTCCTGTGGGATTTCCCACTAAACTCGACTAATATAAATGATGCGTGGTTAATGGGAGTAAAAAGAATATGGAAAACATTGAAGGGAAAGTAGCCTTTATCACTGGCGGCGCGAGCGGCATAGGACTCGGGATTGCCAAGGCCTGTGCCAAATACGGTATGAAAGTGGTTATCGCCGATTCACGGCAGGGCGCCCTTGATGAAGCGATGGATTATTTTAAAAAAGCCGGGCAGCCTGTCCACCCCATCAAACTGGATGTCACCGACCGCATCGCCTATGCCAAAGCTGCCGATGAGGCGGAAGCCGTCTTCGGGAAGATACACGTGCTGGTCAATAACGCCGGCGTAGCCTCCGGCGGCCCGGTACAGAACATGACGTTCAAAGACTGGGACTTCAGCATCGGTGTCAATATCACAGGTGTCGCTAACGGTCTCGTTATCATCTTACCGCGTATCCTCAAACACGGCGAGGGTGGTCACGTGGTCGCCACGTCATCGACCGGCGGCTTAACCGCGGTGGGAGGCGCCTCTATTTACTGCACGACCAAGTACGCCGTGGCGGGGATGATGGAATGTATCGCTACCGAACTCCAGGATAAGAATATCGGAGCTTCCGTGCTGGTTCCCGGGCCGACGACTACCAATCTCGGCAAATCGACCTTCGCCAACCGCCCGGGCCACCTGAAAAACGAGGGCGAACCCAGGATGCCGCCTCCACCCCCACCGTCGAAGGATGGCAAGCCGTGGCGGCCGCCCTGGGACGTCAGCGTGTTCATGGATCCCGTGGAAACCGGTGAGCGCGTCTTACGGGCTATCAAGCGCAACGATCTCTTTATCATCACTCATCCGGAATTCCGGGATGGTATCATCGCCCGCAACGAAGCGTTATTGCGTGCCTGCCCGGATGAGCCCCCGTATCAAAAGCGCCACGAAACACTCAAGATGTTCGGGACTCTCCTCTATAATCCTATTTATGAAAAGCAGACCACGCCCGGCCCGCCGGACTGGAACACGGACTGATATTATATTAGGTAAGCAGGCTTAACACTCCGAATTGAAAGGTGTCCGGTTGCATGATGCTTGGCATACTTGGGGTCGGATGTCAATAGTGGGCGCCAAACCTTTCATGCTGCCAGCAACATGTTCTGTGTTGCGGCCGCTCCTTCCTGCTCTGGATGTTTTGAGGCTTGTGGGTCGACCACGACTGCAATACCTTGTGGTGCTTGAGCAAGAAACTTGCCGGTAGGAATTGCCTCAGCTAATTCCTACCTTACCTGATCATCGTTGAGCACTATGAACTTCCAGGGCTGGCTGTTACCCCTTGACGGTGCCCATCTCCCGGCTTCGTGTATCTGGTTCAGTTGATCTTCGGAGATGGGCTCTCGACTGTATTGTCTGATGCTTCTTCTTTCCCTGATTGCCTGTATAATTTCCATTGCAGAATCTGCCTTACTTTTTATGGAATAAATTCATCAAGTGCCCTTATAAAATTTAACCTTTTAATGACCCATATTAGTTGCCTGTAGGTAATTTTATATCGCCTTTTTTACTAGATACTGTCATACCACTTTTCTTTGAAAGTCCTTAAATATTCTTCATGGGGGTAAGTTCGAGCTATATCTTCCTCCTTGAAGCTATATTTATACTCATTGCAGTAGTCCGTGAGAAGCTTGTATGCCCAGTTCAATCTTTTCATGGTTTCGCCTTCGGTGTCATCACTTCCCCCGCGCTTATCGGGATGGTGACGGTGGGAGAGTGTTCTGTAAGCTGTTTGTATCTCCTTCAGTGTCGCCGCCTCACCAAGCCCCAGCAGTTTTCTTGCCTCCTCTATCTCGTTGAAGTTAGCCATCACTGTTTACTTACCCTCCCCCCTAACTGATTCAACCTCATCCGAGAGCAGCCCCAGTAAATGGTCAAGCGTTACCGGGTAGGGTTCCATGGGAATACCCATCCAGTCGGAGAACTCGAGGATTTCTTCCGGCTTATTCTGCATCATTTCATCGAAGAAGCCTATGGCATCTAGCATAATGGCCCCGCCGGTATGCTTGGGGAAATTCTCGTTTGCCAGACCTTTATCCCAGCCCTGGAAAACGTAATGCCGGTACTTCATCCATCCCGGTGTAAGCCAGTATACATCTCTACCCTGGCTTATCCGCTCTCTGTCCTCTTCGCTTGCCAGCATATCCATGCAATGAGTAGCTTTTATTCTGGAAATCCTTACTCCTGGTTCTAGCTGCTCCTGTATTATAGTGTCAATCTTACGATACAGGTCATCAGTATTTATATAGCAGAACTTGCCGCCATAGACCACAATGATGTTCGGGGCGTATGTCTTGGCTGTTCCTATCTGCCTGATAAGCTGGGTCTCAAGCTCAAGAGGCACCTCATGGCGGCCAGGCTTGGTATAAAGAATCTTCCTGGCGTCCAGAAGGCCGCTATTCTTAAGATGTTTTAACTCCATGTTAAGTGTGCCGCAGGCAACAATCGCGGTATCTTTAAATGAAGCATGCTTCTCCATATTCACCTCCTCATCCTGCTGGGTTTATTCAGCCGCACCATTCTCTCCTGTCCGAGCTTTCCCTCTGCACATTCCCTCACTTCTTGGAGCAGCTGCATTTCATCCATTTTCTGGGATAGTCCTCGTACTTCTTCCATCACTTGAAGCAGTTTACATAATTTCCTCCTCCCTTTTCCTCTCCATCTCATCAATAGAACTATAACCTATTTGCTGAGATAGTTTGGTGTATCGCTCCTCGGCTAAATTTCTCCCTTCTTTCTCTGCTCTGGAAACATCAGCGAAATATAGCTGTAAAGTATCATCAGAGTAAGTCTCCAGTTCATTGGAAAGGTAAAGTTCGAAGCTGCCAGCCCCACCCCTAAAACTCCGAGGATATTTTTGTGATAGTTCCCTCATCCACCCACTCTCAAGTTCAACAATATCGTTAATGAGCGGGTTAACTTTAAGTGGAGGAATTCTGTTGTCCATGCGGGCATACTTTTCCGATAGAAGATTCCTGCCCTCGGCCTTGGCCCGTTGCAAGTCTTCAAGGTAAGATTGCAAAGTTTCTGTGGATAAAACCGAATGGGTCATTCCTCGCATTGCTCTAAAGGTTTCCGGCCGGTCTTTGCACAGTGATGGCTCGCTGGTCCTAACCTGTTCAAACATGCGAAGTTCAATTTCAATTATTTTATTCAGTGATTCTTCACGTTTTTCCCCTTCATTTGTTGTCAGGCCTATGTCTCCTTGTTCATCCCATATTCCTCGCACAACCAATAATGCTCGTTTGCAAATTGCTTCAGACTGCGTATAGATTCCATTTCCGTAGTGCTCCCAAGATACCGCATCGCTGTGCCCTAATCTAATCATCCTCTCAACCACCAATTGAGCAGTCGACATGTCTTCGGAATAGAGCGGCAGAGTATCCCAGACACTATTATCATCCCCGTCTATAGGCCTTTCCATGTCCCCAAAAATCTCATCTACTACAACTTTGTGCTTCATCACAACTTCAGCCACTGCTATATTCAGTTCCCTTCCCGGTTTCATGGTTAAGATTTCTTCCCTAGTCATCTTTGGTTGTCCCCCCCTTCCTCCCTCTTGAGTTCCTTTTCCCATATTACTGAGTAAAGAAGTACCATCAGTCGAGTTTACGTATCAGCTTCCTTATCCCATCCTCTATCGGGTCTCTTCCAACGGCGGGCGAATAAGGTGTTTCGAGCAAGGCCAGCCTGTGCAGCGGCACTTTCTCAGCTATAGCCAGAGATAACTCATTGAGGGTACCCCTTATTATTTCTTCCGAGATAACCTGTGCGCCGATTAACGTCCCGGTCCGGCGATCAGCAATAAGCTTGTGGTGTAAAATCTTATTTCCTAAATGGGGTCGTGAGGTAGGACTACTAAGCGTAGCGGAGACGACATCCAAACCCTTCTCCCGGGCAAGTCTCTCGGTAAAACCCGTAGCACCTATCTGATTACCGAAGATTTCGATGACAAAGGTCATGAGGGTGCCTTCATAGGGAATGGAATTACCTTTAACCAGGTTTTCACCAGCCACGCCGCCTGTCCTGCCAGCGGTGGTAACCATCAGACGGCGGGTCTTTGAGCCGGTCATCATATCCCAGTTCTCCAGGCAATCACCGGCGGCATAGATATCAGAATCGCTGGTCTGTAAATACTGGTTCACCAGTATTCCTCCTGTCTCTCCTATTTCAATTCCTGCTTTCTGTGCCAGCTCGACGTTAGGTTTAGCTCCGGTGGTCAGGAAGATAAGGTCTATTTCCAGTTCTCGGTCAGGAAGAATGATACGTTTCCTTCCAGAATCGCTTTTTACGCTGCTGATGCTGGCAGATGGAATCAACTCCACCCCTTTCTCCTGCATCACCCGCTCAACCTTACTTGCCATGTCATTGTCCAGGCCGGCCGGCAGAATATTCTCCATCATATCCAGGAGGTAGACCTTGTGATAGCCTCTGGCAACAAGAGCTAGGGTTAGTTCCACCCCGATTGCCCCTGCCCCGATGACCGCGGCACTGGTGTATTTCGGGATAATCTCATCCAGGGCTCTGCCATCGGCAATATTCGTGCTTAGAGTAAACTCATTTTTGCCATCCAGTCCGGGAATAGGAGGAATGGAGGGAATAGATCCCGGACTTAAAACCAGCTTATCGTAAGGATAGCTTTTACCACCGGCAATAATACGTTTTTCCTTCCTGAGAATATCGGTGACTTCCGTGCTCAAATGGACAGTTATATTTCTCTCCTCGAAAAACTTGCCGGGATAAAATATCTTATCCCAGCTGGCAATACCTTTAAGCACAAAGGGTGGTTCACAGGGCGCGTAACCAATCTCGCTCTGGGTGCTAAAGATATCTATCTGGGCTTGTTTGTCCAGCTGCCGAATCCACCCCGAGGCGCTCCTACCGCCAGCGCCGGCGCCAATAATGCATACTTTCATGTCTGTCTATCTCCTTATAATTTCGTTAATACCTGGGACAGCCGTTCGCTAGCTTTTTCTACCTCTGCTGCTGCCTGTAACGCACTGCTATATACCGCGTCGCTCTCAATATTTTTCGTTTGCTGAACCCATTTGGTGAATTTCTCAACGTGCTTTTGGTTATGCTCAATCCACGAGCTTAAAAGCACTTTGAGCCTGCCCTTCTCATCAGTCGGGAACCTCTTGAGAATATCTTCAACCATTGCCCGAATTGTATCCTCCGGGACCGCGCCGAGGATTTCATCGACATTCTCACCATTAGCGAAATACTTCTGCATGGGTATGCTCATAATCTGGTATTGCGCTGCTGCGCGCTGGTTTTCATCGACATTAATCATGCAGAATTTGAATCTGCCTGCATACTCCTCGGAGAGTTTTTCGTATATCGGTATAACCATCCGGCAGGGACCGCACCAGGGGGCCCAGAAATCGACCTCTGTGGGAATGTCCGACCCTAGAACTTCCTCCTCAAAATTTTGATCTGTAACTTCTACTATCTTGCTCATATTGCCTCCTTTTTGATTAATTAATTTGATCTTATTTCAATATATTAAATACCGGTAATTTCAGTTCCAATGCCGCTACAGTCATGGTTATCCTTACCAGCCGGCACTTTTTTCCCGGCAACGATTATCGTAAATCCGGCATCGGGGAAATAACCTTCTCTGGGTTCTTCCATGTTTTGCACCCCAGCTGGCTTCTGAAAAAGTGTCGAGATAGTTTTTTCAGTCACAAAACCTGTTTCTACCAGGAGCCTAACCGCCTCATTACGACTGTAAAAGGTCGCATATTTGTAGAAACGGTGTCCCTCGTCTTTCTTCTGCTGATAGAATCGGCCCCACGGGCTTTCCTTCAATACCAGGCCCAGCACTATCTTGCCGCCGGGTGCCAGGATGCGGTTGGCCTCCTTTAAAACATCCAGGGGGGAATCAAGGAAACATAAGGTAACAATTAAGAATACCGTACCAACTGGTTCTCCATCAAACAGCTCCTGCTCTCCTCGACCTTGAACGGCGTTTATCCCTCTCTGCCTTGCCATCTTAACGAAATTAATAGAAGGGTCAACGCCGATCTCTATTCCCAGAGCTTGAGCGAAACGACCGCTGCCAACTCCTATTTCAAGCCATGGCTTTGGCAGGGTTGGCAGGAGCGACTTAAACGCCTGCACCTCAATCAAGAATATGAGGCTTCCATCGTTGTCAAACCAGGCATCATATTCCGGAGCCAGGTCGTTAAAAGGAGAACTGCGTCTTTTGTTTCGTTTCATTCCTGCTATTCTTCGTGGAGTTCTGTAATTTGTTGACAATCTCCTCATTCTCTTAAGAGAGCTTTTCATCTGTACGGTGCTCATCAAGTAATATATTGGAAGTGGCAAAATCCACTTCCAATACTTTGCCCGGTATAACTTTTTCTTCACCCAGAAGGGTCTCCAGTTCAACTCGACTATTGTGCAGCCGCATATGCGTTATGTCCTGAAGCACCGGTTCATCACCCCATTTGTTTAGGTAAGCCTTAGCCAGACACACTGTTATGTTGGTGTTGGCATACCTGCTCTCGACAATATGCTGTCCATGACTTCTTTAATCTCCCGAACCGCTACCCTGTTTATCGGGATTTTACCTTCTATACTTGAGTTGAAGATATCGGCGTCAAAGTAGATACACCCGACTACCTCGATGTGACGCTCCTCTAATTCCGCTTTCAGTCTGGTGGCTATCTCTGCTGTTGGCACCTTGTTCAGGACAGCCCAGACATTCTTGATACTCATTCCTGAAGCCAATTCGTGTATCTTCTGACCCACGTTTACTGATTCCAAAGGAGGCTCGACAACTATCAATACACTGTCAATACTGGTGTCGACGCCCCGGCCAAAATGCTCCACTCCCGCTTCCATGTCCACAATGGCCAGTTCTTCTTCTGCCAAATCGAGCTTCTTCAGGAACTCGCGGCTTAGCACTCCCATGGGACAGGCGCAGCCTTCCAATGACTGAAGTATCTTGCCGATGCTGACCATCATCAGGCCATCCCTCTGAATTAGTTGCTGCTCAGGAATTTGCGCTGTTACAATCTGGCTCTCGCTTAAGACGCTCGGCTGCCCCATTTTTTGTCTCAGGCTTTTCTTGCCTCCCACAAGCTCCATCAGAGGTACGGGTGGATAGTCAAAGCCCAGCATACGAAAAAGCCCTGTGTTTGATTCATCAGAGTCCACCACCAGCACACGATAGCCCCTGGCTCGCGCTTCATTCGCCAGCAGAGTAACCACAGTGCTTTTCCCGCTCCCGCCTTTCCCGCAGACTGATATTTTCATCTTTTTATCCTTTCCGGCTTATGTTCTTACTATAATGATTGCCTTAAAGGGACAAGCACGGACGCAGTCACCACAGCCCTGGCAAAGAGACGGGTCTGGCATCGGTATCTCGTAGGGAGATTCTTGCTTTAGCAGCTTATGGGAACACGCCAGTACAGCAACGCAGACGCCGCTATCACACTTCTCCGGATGGCATTTCTTATAATCTACTAGCGCCATCTTGCTTGGCATAGCTCTGCTGCCTCAAGCCATTCAATATTTTGTTTATTTTACCAACCTCCAGTTCACAACTCATCACCATGTGGTAGAGCACTCTCTCCAGCTTTATCAATGGCCAGTGTAGGCCAGCTGACGCCGAGCTCCTATTTGTCGGTCGGGGGTTTGTCAAGCACTGCGTTTGAAACTTTCGTGATTGTTCGCTCGCTGTTCAAACGTTTCATGTATAGAGCTATTTATCTCTTATAAACACCGTATTCTTTAGCAGCTTCCATCACGGCGCGTAGATTATCCGGGTTCCCCCTATCCATAGTGGCTCCACCGGTTAATATATAACCGCCGCCTGGAGCGCAGACTTCGATAAGCTTGCGGCAGCGTTCTTTGACATCCTGGGGCGTGCTCGTACACAGCGCCGTGACGGGGACATTGCCGGCGATACAGGCGGTGTTACCGAGGATTTTTTTGGCTTTGGCCATATCCATATGTTCAAACCACCATATCATCGAACTCCGGGGCATATCCTTGATAATCTCCAGTCGGGATTCGTAGTTCCCTTCAGCGAACGGCATCGGTACGAGTCCTTCGTCAATTAAGCCCAGGAGTATTTTTTTAAATGTAGGCCAGTAGAAGGTCTCGTACTGCTTATTGGACATAAAACCACCCGTCCCTTTATGGAGCGGCATTACTATTATCGGACACCCTGAGGCATTGGCTCCAGCTACAGCCTCGTCAATCGCTATGGGCACCATTCTTTCCATCGCTTCATGAAGCTTGTCCGGTCGCTGGAACATGTCCATCATTATCCCGTGGGTCCCCCTAAGCATATCGCCTATCATGTCAAAGGGCGCCCCGGACATACCACCCCAGAAGGAGGGTAAACCTGCTTCGATCGACTGCCGGCTGACATCATTGACAACTTCCATCCATTTCATAGTTTCGACGCCGGCATCCATAAGTTTTTTATAGGCCGCCTGTATCTCCGGGTCAGCGAAGTATGCTAGATAAAAGACCGGTATGCCGATAAAAGCCGTCAGTTGAGGCAGCTTCTCAAAGGCCTTACAGGCACCCATAGCACGAGGCATGAAGGTCCTCAGCCAGAAATCGGAGGGGTCTTTAATGAGCTTATCATATTCCTCTGCCTTTACATACTCACTTTCAACGAACTGGTAAGACTCGATATCGTCGGCCAGTCCATGCCCGGGCCATTTCTCCAGCTTGAAGTCAATTGTTTCAAGTACTTTTCCCGGAAAAACAAGTCCGGGGCCAATAAACGTGTCCATTTCAAATTCATGAAGAAACTTGAGCCAAGCACGGCGGAGCTCATCGTAATCATACATGACAGTCTTGAGATTGCCCCCCGCAAGATAAGCCGGGATATTCCCCGCCGGTAGTATGACCGGCACGCGGTCGGGCTCCTCAAGCTTGATAGCCTTGATAAATCTGGTCACCCTCTCCTTGTAGAGCTTTTCGGCTTCCGGGCTGGAGAAGGTAACATCAGGTCCAAGCCACCGTTTGAACCTCTCCTCACGCTTTTCCTCCCAGGATAAATCCGCCCATTTCTTTTCCATATTCATTTTGCGCCAACCCATCCTTTCGCCAGAGCTACCGCCGCCATGGCATTCTTACCATAGGCGTCTGCTTTGGCATATTTACTGATATCTTCATCCAGCTGGCCGCCGCCGATCATAATCTTTACTTTATCTCTGATACCGGCGGCCTCAATAGCTTCCACCGTTTCTTTCATGGCTTCGAAGGCAGGTGTAAGAAAACCACTCAACCCCAGGATAGGTGCTCCGGTCTCTTTCACCTTGTTGACAAAAGCTTCGGCAGGAACATCCACGCCCAGGTTGTATACTTCAAAACCGTTTACATCCAGCATGAAAATAACAATATTCAGACCGATATCATGAATATCCCCGGCTACCGTACCGATGACTACCTTACCGAGTTTTTTGGTCTCAACCGCCTGTTTCAGGTGGGGTTTAACCAGCTCGGTTACCTGCTTGAGAAGTTCACCGGAAAAGACCAGTTCCGGCAGAAAGTATTCATCGTCGGCAAAGCGTTTACCCACGATTTCCATACCCTTCCGGCTATCCTCCAGTATTTTCAGCGGGTCTTCACCGGCGTCGAGCCTTTGCTTGACCAGTTCCAGTACTTCCTTATCTTTCAAATCGGCTAACAGGTTTACCAGATCTCCAGACATGTTTTGCTCCTCCTTGGTTTATTAATGGCATCCCCGACTCGGCTGATAAAGCCGTTAGTAGTTCTGTACGCTATTTAACATTCCTCCTTGCTTTTTCGATAAGAAAGCCCTTATTCTGCGGTTACACTATTCAGAGCACTTTTCAAAGAGGTTCGATCTTGGAAACTAAGGAGCTTTTTCATCACTTTAGATTCCAGCACTTCTTTATCAAAATTTTGGTCGGTAATATCTTTAATGGTATCTCTCCTCTTTTGCCATTCATGCATACCACTTGGCACGGCTTCCTTTGTCGGGTGCTAAGCTGGGTGCTTTTTCTTCTTCTCCTCGCAACTCGGACAGTATCCCTCCAAGTATAACTCTGCCTTGGTAATCTTGAAGCCGTGTTCCCGTTGCACTGCCTTAATCAACTTATTGAAGTATGGGTTCTGAAATTCGATAACTTTGCCGCACCCCTGGCAAAGCAAGTGCTGGTGCTCTGGAGATTGCTTAATCTCGTAATAGCAACGAATCCTGCCCAGCCTCATTTCATCAACCAGCCCCAATTGCTTGAAGAGGTTAAGTGTGCGGTATACCGTCGCCGGACTGATAGACTCGTCCCTGGCGCTGGCGCGACGATAAAGCTCCTTAGCATCGATATGCCCTTCAGCATCGCGTAGCAGTTCCAAAAGTAGCTGCCGCTGACTTGTTAGTGGATGACCTCGAATCGGGTTGTCCTGTATGCAATTGCGACTCATTCTCAATTGTATGATACAACGGATTACTTTTCCTGTCAATGGTTGGTTAAAGGCAGTTGAAGGTAAAGGCTGGTATTTGTTTTGACTTAGTCTATCGGAGTATCAGGAGACGGCACCCGGCAGTTTGCGCATGTAGAATTTCTTTCCCTGATAAAATATTACGGATTTGACAGGGATAGTATAAGTGAACACCTGACCTAGAGGCTAGTAACATGTTACAATATGGGTTGATATGCAGGACAGTGTTTTAAGTACGCTGGTTAGTATTGTGGGTGAAGACTACGTTTCAAACCGCCCGGAGGAGCTCTACCTTTATTCTCGCGACTCGGGGGTGCGGGAACCTCGCAAGGCCGACTACGTAGTTATGCCGAAAATGGTTGAAGAGGTGCAGAAAATAGTACTGCTGGCGAATGAAGAAAAAATATCCATTACACCAATGGGGGCGGGGCTCACCTTGTCTGCCCTGACTGTTCCCGTCAGAGGTGGTATTGTACTGGATACAAAAAGGATGGACGAAATCATCGAGGTAAATGAAACGAGCCGTTATGCAGTGGTCGAGGCAGGTGTCACTCAAGCGGCTTTAGCGGCCTATCTCAAGAAAAATTACCCCCACTTACAGCACTCAACACCTGAAGCGCCGCCCACGGCCACTATTGTCGGGAATATTCTTATTCAGGGGCATGGTCACCTTACTCCAAGATATGGGGTTAATTCGCAAATGG
>Ga0315547_1000524_pt1 | contig 37458 bp, 22 predicted proteins | sample SalMarSW160240MG_2_FD_202542 | JGI IMG/M metagenome (GOLD analysis project Ga0315547, IMG submission 202542) | Salt marsh sediment microbial communities from the Plum Island Ecosystem LTER, Massachusetts, United States - Salt Marsh Sediment SW1601-240 ...
TATAAGCCAGCGAATTGCGATTGACATGCTACGAGATGCAAATGCTCGTGGCCGCAACGAAACCGTGAACATACTCCATAATACAAGAAAGAGGGCAGTGCTATGCCGGTAGATTTGCTACAGTCTCGGTTTTTACAATGTTATTATAACCATCTATTTAAGTATGTGCATAAATACTTAAATAGGCCCGCCTGCCCAGTCCGTTCTCCGTAGCACTGCGAAGGGTGAAAGTGTACGGCGGGCAGTTGTTTATATCTTTACCCCGTTGGAAATAAGTCCCTCTGGAGGGGTAATAAACTACCCGTGCTACATAGCAATCTACTTCGCATAGTGGCATCGGTCAAGTTTTCTAACGGGGTTTACCCCGTTAGAATGCCCCGTGTGAATCCGGTTAGGAGGGCTAAAGGCCCTTGTAGCCCTTGTAGGGTGCGATATTTCGCACCACTTTAATTATATCGATTCATTTTCATATAGGGTGCGATATGCTTCTATTTAAGTATTTGCATATATACTTAAATAGATGTTTATATTCATTCCTGCTTTGGATAGATTGGAAAGAATATTTTGGACATTGTGGAATGAAGCAAGTATAAGGCGGGAAAGCTCACCAGACAAATAGCGTGTAAACTCCGGCGGACAAGTCGTGTCTAATTCAATGAATACTCACCTTCCATGATCCATTGCTCTTAAAAAATACGACTGTCCCCCTGGACACCTTTAATCATCTAATTGAAGGATAAATATAAAAATAATACCTAAGATACTTAGGTATTCTTTGAGAATCTACCGGTAAAGTACCAAAAACACGAATCTGGCAGTTGAATATCAATAAAATTATGGCAGGCCCTTCGACCCCTCGATGATGCTTCGGGACAGGCAAGTTCAGGGTGTGAAAGCCCGCCAAACCTGCCAGACAAACGGCGGGTAAACTCCAACGGATAAGTAGCGTAGGGCGGGGCTTTTATCCTTCGCAGTGGCTTTGCTACGGAGAATGGATGCTCCATCAGATTCTATTCTAATCTCAAAGTCCATCACTAAGATCATGCCATTCTGGATTACTTTTAGAAATCAGTTGTAATTTCTTATCGCGTCTCCAGTGTTTTATCTGCTTTTCTCTTTCAATTGCATTAAGAGCATCGCCGAATGATTCGACATAAACCAGCGTATTGATTTTGTAGCGATGGGTGAATCCTTCGACCAATCTTGTCCTGTATTGCCAGACTCTTCGGCGGATATTGTTGGTAATCCCCACATATAAAGTACGTGATTGGTTGGTCATGATATAAACATAATAAGTTTTGCTACCAATCATACATCTATTATAGATGAAACTATGCTGCGAAGCCAGATTTCTCGACTCGCCTACGGCGCGCTCGAAATGACAGAGGGGCGACTGGCCTTCAGTCAAAGTGACGATGGGAATCGATGTCTCTTTTGCCAAGGGCGTTATGTCATGCCGAGCCCGTTCGGCTTCGCTCAGAGCCTGCCCTGAACATAGTTGAAGGGGTAAACTCCGTCGAGGCATCTGCTACAGAATAATATGTGACATTCACAATTTGTGGTGGTCTGTCATGTGAAGATTATTTCGGCTACAACAGCTACAATACGATTTAGCCCGTGAGATAGGCAAAGGCAAAATCTCACGGATTAAAATGATTTTGTGATACTATTATATACATTCCCGTTTATAAGCAGCAAGGTTTAGAAGTCTTGAAGAATATGTTCTGCGGAAATTATATTCGAAGATATTTTTTGATTTTGTTATAGCATTATTCGAGGCTTTTGGTTTTTACGATTCTGTTATAACAACCTATTTAAGCATTTGCATATATACTTAAATAGATATTTATATTTATTCCTGTTTTGGATAGATTGGCAAGAATATTTAGGACATTGTGGAATGAAGCCAGATTTCTCGACTCGCCTACGGCTCGCTCGAAATGACAGAGGGGCGACTGGCCTTCAGTCGAAGTGACGATGGGAATCGATGTCTCTTTTGCCAAGGGCGTTATGTCATGCCGAGCCCGTTCGGCTTCGCTCAGGGTAAACTCTGTCGATGCATCTGCTACAGAATAATATGTGACATTCACAATTTGTGGTGGCCTGTCATGTGAAGATTATTTCGGCTACAACAGCTACAACACGATTCAGCCCGTGAGAATCAAAGGTGCGAATCATCGCACCCTACCTATACCTCCTGTAGGGTGCGAAATTTCGCACCATTTTAATTATATCGATTCATTCTCCAACGGTATGAGAAATAACCTCAAAATTCGGCGGTTTACGATTCTCTTCGCATTGGCAAAGCCAATCAAAGCTGTAAACTCCATCTTTGGCCCAGCGATGAAAACTCGAAGGCTTCCATTGATGAGGACATACCACATATCCGTGTTTTACCGGATTGTAGTGGATATAATCCATATGTCAGGCAAAATCCTGCTTGTCGCGAACCAGATGTTCCCAGAATCGCCTTTGCCAAACGCTGCGCTCGCCTCTTTTGGTTCTCGATGCCGACACAGGCACATCCTGTCCGCCACGGTTAAGCCATAATTTCGTGAATCTCCTTTTTATCATTGCCCATCTTACAGAGAAATTGTGATCGTCCTCTGCCATCTTCCATATACAGTGACAATGGTCGGGCAAAAGCACAACACCCAATATCTCAAAAGGATGCGAGGCCTGGACTTCAGCTATGGCTCGATGCAGAGATGTACGAGCATGAGAATTACAAAATATCCTTCGCCGGTTGTATGTCACGACGGTAAAGAAATATGTCCCGCCATCACAAAACCATCGCTTATAGTCCGGCATATATATGATCTCATAAATGGTGCGATTTATCGCACCCTACCTTTGAAAATCCGCGGATTTGTTGTTCGTGATTATACCGCCCTGCTGATATGAATACAAAATAAATAATACAAATGATTGGTAATTGGTGATTGGTTAAATGGTTATTAGTTATTGGTTAATTGATATTCGATGCTCTCTTTTCACTAGATGGTATTGCCATCTAGCGCATAGCAGCTACCAATAAGAGTATAGGTCATAAGAACAGAAGACAGGGAACAGAAAACGGAGGATTGTTAGGTTATCTGGCCATCTCGTGCTTCGTAGCGACCCGTCCTCCGCAGCACTGCGAAGGGAGGAAGCTAACTTAGCAGAGTAGCACATCGCACCCTACCTTTGAAATTCCGCTGACTTGGTGCTTGTGATTATACCGCCTTGCTGCTATAAAAGGCAAAAAGAAAATTGGTGCGATTTATCGCACCCTACCTATCTTACCCTACGATTGTGAGGGCAAGGTAGGGGATAAGATTGAACACTATAAAAAATATCTTGTACAAACCAATGAACGAGTAGATTACTGTGTTGAATGCTTCTCTGGACAGAGCAAACCATCTGCTGTGCACTCGATAGACCCAATCACCGGCGAAGGCACAGAGCAGGGACGAGAAAATCAGCAATGCGCCGTTGATAATCGTGCACCACAAAAGGAAATTCCGAACAATAGTGACATCCATAATGTTTCTCCTTTTTCCTATGTACATCTAATACAATAATACACAACACACAACAGCTAAGCAGTATAAATCTGTCAGCAATATAGCTTTGCGGAGATAAAATGTCAACATTAACCCTATCTTACCCCCATAATTAGTGCGAATCTCGTGCTTCGTAGCGAGCCTACTTCCCTAAGGGACTGAAAAGTCCATTCTCCGTAGTACTCCGTAAGGAGTCCTTAGGACTACGAAGGATGAAGCTAAAAGCTAACTACGCAGAGTAACACGTCGCACATTACCTAAGTATCTTAGGTATTCTTAATCACTTATAAAATTTTGTGATGATTGAAAAGAAGGAGTGGCACGGGCTTCCAGCCCGTGAAGACACGGCCAATGGATTCGACAAGCTCACCATAAGGATGTGCCGTACCACCAGGAAATTTCCATTGGCTAAACACATACGAATCGGGATTGAGGCGGCCACTCGTCACTCGTTAGTGGCTGGTTTCTCTTTTAGTCTTTAACATTATACATAGGTTAATTCAGGCAAATAGTCTTTTCGATTAATCAAAAAGACTATCTTATAACTAAGCATTTTCGTTTGCCTTGCTTATATGAAGGTCCTTCTATGAAGAGGGATTGGCGGGGCACTCCTCTCGGAACCATTCTTCGGCAGACTCCTCCCTGACGAGTAGGCCAAGCTGGAGCGGCAAGATTCATCCTACTTGGACTATAAACTTAAAAAAGTCGTAACCGTTCACACAGAAAATAAGGCGTTTTTGTGTCATTGCGAGGCCTTTAGGCCGAAGCAATCTCAAAAACGTACGATTTTAGATTGCTTCGCTTCGCTCGCAATGACAAAAATGCGGTTTTCCCGTGAACGCTTACAAAAAGTCTAACAAAACCTAAAAGGCCATGGATACGCAATACAACGTCATTCCGAGCCCGCCGAAGGCGGGTCGAGGAATCTGATAAAATAGCTTTTTTAGTAGACCCCTCGGCTTCGCTCAGGGTGACGATAAAAAAGGTTTTGTTATAGGCTCTTATTATGTCTCATTTGACCAAGTGTCCAAAGGGCCGATAATCAGCCCTAATAGTGCTAAAAATGAAAATTCTGAAGTGCCACTTGACTTTTCGGCAACTACCATTATATTTAAGTAGTCACCCCCATTTCAGATAGTTTATAAGCAGAAGAACAATCGAATTTTGGAAATGGAGGACAGAGGACGGAAGACAGAGGACGGAGGACGGAAGACAGAGGACGGAAGACGGACGACAGAGGACGGAAGACAGAGGACGGAAGACGGACGACAGAGGACGGAAGACAGAGGACGGAAGACAGAGGACGGAAGACGGACGACAGAGGACGGAAGACAGAGGACAGAGGACAGAGGACAGAGGACGGAAGACAGAGGACAGAGGACAGAGGACGGAAGACAGAGGACAGAGGACAGAGGACAGAGGACGGAGGACAGAGGACGGAAGACAGAGGACGGAGGACGGACGACAGATTTGACCCGCTCCCTCACGGTCGCGGCTCTGTAATCTGTACCTTTGACGTCGCTCAGGGAGAAAAGCCCCAGTAAAATGTGTATTTGAATGAATCCCCAAGGGTTCCTGCTGAGTGGGGCCCCAATTGCGGGAGGGACCCCCCCCCAGTAAATCCTTCGACCCGGCTCAGGACGGGCTGAGGGGCTAAATATTTAGGGATTGTTTTTGATATATGGCAGTGATATTTGACCAGGCAACGGTTAATCAGGTTCAGCAGGCTAACGACATTGTTGACTTAATAGCCGAGCACGTAAGCCTAAGCAGAAAAGGCGGAGAGATGGTTGGGCTGTGTCCCTTCCATGATGACCATCGGCCAAGCCTGTATGTCAATCCCGTCAAGCAGATATTCAAGTGTTTTGCCTGCGGTGCCGGCGGCAGCGTCTTAACATTCGTTCAGATGCGCGAGAATCTGACCTTTCCACAGGCGGTAGAAAGATTAGCTGAACGAGTCGGCATAAAACTAAAGCCTGCCCCGCTCAGAGCCGGGTCGAAGGGTAAACCTGCAAAAGGCGAAAGTCACGAGCCGGAGGCAGACCCAAATCAGTTGGCTAAGGTCAATGCCTGGGCCGCCAAATACTACCAAAATAATTTCAATGACCTAAAAAAGGGTGAACATGCACGTAATTATATAGCTGAAAGACAAATCACCCCTGAAAACGCAAAGATATGGCAGCTCGGATTGGCTCTCGATTTGCCGGATGACTTGCTCAAGGCGGCAAAGAGCAAAAACATTCCAACGAAGCTGCTGCAACAAGCGGGGTTGGTCACAGGCCAGCAGCAGGATAAGTTCGTAAATCGGCTGATGTTCCCCATTTCTGATGTCACGGGTAGAGTGATAGGCTTCGGCGGCCGGCAGCTTGTCGAGACCCGTCGACCCGGCTCCGGACAGGCAGGCGCAAAGTATATAAACTCACCGACAACAGCCTTGTTTGAAAAGAGCAATTCATTGTACGGTTTGCAGAACGCCCGGCACAAAATTGCTTCGACAGGAACTGCGGTTGTTGTTGAAGGTTATACCGACTGCATAATGGCGCATCAGTTCGGCTGCGACAATGTAATTGCTACATTGGGCACCAGTTTCACTTTCAGCCATGGCCGGGTGCTACGGCGGTATGCAAAGAAGGTGATTTTGATTTTCGACAGTGACGCAGCAGGTATTGAAGCTGCCAACAGGGCTTTGGAAGTCTGTCTGTCGCAGCGCATAGATATAAAATTTGCATCCGTGCCGGAAGGAAAAGACCCATGCGATTTCCTTTTGGCAGCCGGCAGAGAATCATTCGAGAGGCTTATTGAAGGAGCGGTCGATGTTTTCAAGTTCAAATGGAACCGGCTGATGGAGAAATTTGGCGACGATGAAACTTTCACCGGCAGGAAAGCCGCTATCGATGAGTATCTCCAGACCATAGCCACAAGCATATCAGCCGGCAGCCTATCACCTATAGACGGCGGATTAATCGTTAATCGGCTCTCTAAAATCATTGGCGCAGAGACAAAAGAAATAAATGCCGAATTACGTAAAAGGGTGGCAAGAGCAGCAAGAACAACAAACTCCAGGAATGAAAATAAAAAAGTACAAAGCGCTGATTATGGCGATGGTCTATTTGCCGCAGCTCAGCGGGAGCTGCTTGAAGTGTTACTAAATAAGCCCAGGTTGTATGAAGATGTAAGGCAGAAAATTTCAGCAGACGACTTCGATGTACCAATATTGAAACAAATAGCTACGATACTATTTGAGACACTAAGTGCCGATGGAAATGCTTCACTGCAGATAGTGCTGGCAAACGCTGAGTCGGTAAGACTCGGCGGAGCTTTTGTGGAATTGGCTGAGGCTGGAGAGCAGAAGGGCAATTTTGAATCGCGCTTAAGCGGGGCCTTAGATGTCTTGCAGCGATGTCAGGCTCAAAAAACTAAGAACCAGCTAAAAGTAACAGAGAATCAGGCGGAGTTTCTACGGTGTGTCAAGAAAAATGCTGTAAAGCAGAATCGCCATAATCTGGGTATGGTGTAGTGAACAATTACCGTTAAATAGACGTACAATGGGCTGAATCGTTTAGAATTAAGAATTCTGAAACCTAAATTTCAGGATGCAGATATGGAGGTGCCAGAGGTGGCAAAGGAACGTATGGGCAAGGTTAAAACAAGTATTAAGGATGAACAGAAAGTTAGTGACCCCGCCTGTGGTGGGTCGAAGAGTGTCCAAATGCAGGACGCCGAGAGAAAGATAAAAACGCTTATTGAAAAGGGCGAGAAGAAGGGATTTCTTACTTACGAGGAGATGAACAAAGGGCTGCCCGACGAGGCTGTTAGTCCCAGCCGTCTAGATGCCCTCTTGGCAACGCTGGACGAATTGGGGATCAGCCTAATTGATGAAACTGATGTAGAATCCCAGCAAGACGAGAAGGGCCAAGAGGAATTTGAAGCGGATGGAAAGTCTTTGAACAGCCAAGAAGACGATACCGACGAGCAGCTCCAGGAGGACGAAATGCTCGAAAAGGAACTGGTCGAGGGCGAAATCTCCCGACGCATTGACGATCCTATTAGAATGTACTTGACTCAGATGGGACAAATCCCCCTGTTGACCAGAAAATCGGAAATTTCTCTCGCCCGAAAGATTGAAATTACCCGAATGGCTTTCAGAAGAAAATTGCTGCAATGCGATTACTGTGCCAGAAACTCTATTGACCTCCTGCAGCACGTATATGATGGCTCGATGTCGTTTGACAGGACACTTAAGACCGGGACGGCACCGACTCTCACAAAGAGTGTGATAAAAAAGCGCCTACTTGCGAACATCAAGACCGTAAATAAGCTGCTCAACATGAACCAGACGCTTTTTAAGACCTCTCTACAAACACAGAACATAGCTAAGCGAAAAGCTGACCTAAAACGAATACATAGAAACAGACGAAAGATCGCAACTCTTCTTGAAGAGCTTAGCTTGCGTACCAGCAGAATTCAACCAATGAAGAATAAGCTGCACGGCATCTGCCAAAAAATGCAGCAATTAGAACAGCTTATCGAAGCAGGTGTCAATAACCAGATGACGATTGAGGACATCGAGGCGGCAAAGCAGGAACTAACCGGTCTTCAGGAACTGGTCAACGATACGCCCAAGCAGCTTGAGAAAAGACTGCGTGCGATCGATAAAGCGTTTGCTCAATACGAAAACGCAAAACGAACTCTCTCCAGTGCAAACCTTAGATTGGTGGTCTCCATCGCCAAAAAATATCGCAATCGCGGCCTGAGCTTTTTGGATTTGATTCAGGAGGGCAATACCGGCCTGATGCGTGCTGTAGATAAATATGAATACCGCAGGGGATACAAATTCAGTACATACGCTACGTGGTGGATTCGCCAGGCTATCACTCGTGCGATTGCCGACCACGCTCGCACGATTCGCATTCCCGTCCACATGATAGAGACGATGAGCCGACTCCGAGCCGCCAGCAAAATTCTTCATCAGGAGCTTGGTAGAGAGCCGACTGTTGAAGAAATCTCTAATGAAGCTGGAATGAGCATAGAGGAAACGCGCAGAGTGCTTAACATATCCAAGCATCCAATCAGTCTCGACAGGCCCATAGGTGAGAGTGAGGACAGCTACTTCGGCGATTTTATTGAAGATGACGAGGTCGATTCGCCGGTAGCCTCGGCTACGCAGGAAATGCTCAAGGAAAGGGTCGATTTGGTCTTAAAGACGCTTTCATATCGTGAGCGCGAAATTATCAAATTGCGATACGGCATCGGCGACGGCTATACCTATACACTCGAAGAGGTCGGCCGAATCTTTAAGGTTACTCGTGAGCGTGTTCGCCAGGTCGAGGCCAAAGCTATAAGGAAGCTGCAACATCCCATAAGGTCTCGCAAGCTCGAGGGCTTCCTCGACCACAAAACCGCATAGGTTCATTTGTTTAGCCCTGCCATATATTTATGGCAGGGTCTTTTATTCCGCCATTCATGGCGGGGTTTTGTTTTTGCGTTTCACGTGTGATTATTCATTCCGCAATTTATCCACTCCGTCTGTGTTGGGCTTGATACTTGATATTCGATAATAGTGTTTGAGTATGAATACCTAAGATACTTAGGTATTAATCCTACTTTGAGGCTCGATATTTGATGCTGGCCGAAGGTTCGCCATAGATGGAATGCTGGAGTGACATCCGCCAGGTCGAGGCCAAAGCCATAAGGAAGCTGCAACATCCCATAAGGTCACGCAAGCTCGAAGGCTTTTTAGACCACAAAACCGCGTAAAGTGGGCAAGCTTGTCCCCGCGAAAGTGGGGATCGCTTGTCATTCGTATCTCGTATTGCGTATTGCATAGTCGGTAGGGTGGGCACCGCCCACCGACAAAGATCTGCAAAAAGGAAATTTAAAATCACGATTTATTTTCATAAAAAGCGAATAGTCTTTTTGACTAATCAAAAAGACTATTATATGATTCTATTGTCTTTGGGTAAAACCACATAGTGACGTAATAGTTACGGTAGTCTCATCAGTTGGCAGCGTCAAGCGTAGCACGAGGTCTGTGCCCGCAAGCTCGAAGGATTCCTCGACCACAAAACTGCGTAAAATTGTTGCTCGTATTGCGTATCGCGTCGTGCGACCCTGTCTTTTTCCCCTACCCTTTTCTCGTCCTTCGTATTTCATCCGTCGTCCGTCCTCCGTCTTTCTTCTTTGTTGATTGCGGGTTTTTTTGTTTTCACGTTCTGCAGGGTTTTATTTATTCCACGATTCATTGCAATGTATAGTTATAAAATAGTCTTTTTGATTAATCGAAAAGACTATGTACGTAATACAACCATATCATATTTACGCTCACTCATAACTTCACAACGGACTACTCATCCGAATAACGATGGGTGGCAGCCTTATCCCTTAGGGATGGTGTTATTCCAAAAGGGCTCGCAAGCTTGAAGGCTTCTTAGACCACAAATCGGCGTAAACTTGTAGTGAGCGCAGCCGAACTAATCGTCGCTCGTATTGCGTATTGCGTATCGCGTCCTGCGACTATCGTCTTTTTCCTTGTTCCTTTTTCTCGTCCTTTGTCTTTCATCCCTCGTCCGTCTTCTGTCTTCTTCGTCACGTGCGGGATTTTTCTTTCGCAGTTTACTTTTTTTCACATCTTGTAGTATAAAATCTAATTGTATTTGTTGTCCTTAAGTATTAATATTGCTTGAGCTTATTTACTTAAAACAAATTAGGGAAACAGCGAAATGGCGGAGAAAAGAATTGAAAAATAGCAAGACAACAGCTAAGCAAATTCGTCCAGAGATATACCTATGATGTATCATTATAAGTTGGAAAAGTTTTGAATTTGTTTATGATTTTTAATAAATCTTCATCTTATTGACGAAGTAATAAGTTATGAATGATGTAGAGATTAGAAAAAACTTCCATAGGAAGAGACTGCGATGGCAACATGCTCAAAAAGATACGCTTGTGATTGATGAGCTTGGCTTAAATCATGGGAAATGTCGAGCAGATATTGCCGTAGTCAATGGACAGTTCGTTGGCTATGAAATTAAGAGCAACAATGATTCACTCCGCAGGCTTGAGGAACAAGTTAAATCATATAATGCAGTTTTTGATAAAGTTTCCATAATTGTAGGTGACCGTTATATCAAATCTATTCAAAACTATATCCCAGAATGGTGGGGAATAATAGTGTCTATTAAAGGCTCAAGAGGCGCTGTCAATTTTAATATAGTCCGCAAGGCTCAGATGAATAAGAACATCGACCCAATATCCATAGCACAATTATTATGGCGTGATGAAGCAGTAGAAATTTTATTCTCCCAAAAACTACCACCAAAAATTCTTCGCCAACCTCGCGATGTTTTGTATGAACAATTAGCAATCTTTCTTACTGCTAATGAACTACGAAAAATTGTTAGAGACTACTTGAAGAAGCGTAGAAACTGGCGATGTCCCGAGTTACCTTCACAATGTGATGATTTGTACCAACCTGTATCCACTTTGTAGGGTTGCCAGTTTTAGCGTTCTTATCTGCACATGTCTGGATATAATCATCTCCCCATGAAAAGGTAGGTCCGTAATAATAACGAGAAGTCAAAACATTTTGGCTAAGTTCATGATATTGTTCATAACCGTAATCTCTAATGTTGTCACCTTTTACAATATACCAGCGGTCATCAATAGTATACCTTATTGTTGCAGAAGGTTTTACGATTCTCCAATCAAGTTCAAGTTCTTTAGGATGATTTATGGCATAATCGCCAAAAGCAGGTAGTTGTAAATTTGCTTTTCTTAGAGCGTTAACTAATGCCTTATATAATTGCCATTCATAGCGAGGAACAGCTTCCCCTCTTTTTTTGATACTACCCATTGATTCCGGAAAAGAGGTTCCCAAAAGAGTAAATGTTCTCCAATTGTTTAAATAAGGCAATTTAGTTACAATATCTTTAATTATCTTTACGAATCCTTCAAGAGGAACAAAATTTGGCGCACCTAAATCTAAAATAAAATCACATTCCGTAGGTTGAATTTCTAATGTTGACAATAACGAGTCTACTTCTGCTTCAAATGTACTATTCACAGCCTGCTCTATTATTATTCTCAGGCAAACACCATTTTTATCTTTGGCCATAATAGCTTTAATTTCTTGCTGATATTCTGCATCCATGAGGAGGCTTGTTACTGGTATAGCTTTACAATCCAACGCTCGAAGTTCATCAAACACGAAGCTAATTGGATGATCTCCGTTTGCCATTCGTTCGGTATCTTTGATCAGGCGCAAGTCTACCAAACAGGGTAATTTTCCCCAGTTATTACGAACTCGTTTTGCAAAAGGAGCCAATAGTTCATTTATTGTTTTCTTTTCTTTTCTCGTTGCAAAATCATATCCCTTCCCTGGGGCTTCTATTATCGGCGTAAATTCACGTTTTATCGTATCGGGTAATTGTGATACGGCCTTATATTCCCCAAGTTTCCATCGAAGGCATGGTATATAGTGAGTATGATTAAAGCTCATCATATTCTCCTATGTTAAAAAAAGCAGACATCTGGAAACAACTTTCTTGCTTCACCCTGTCCGACCATATTTGCCAGAATCGTATAATTTTTTGCTTCTCTTCTTATCTTCCCTGCAACTATTGCCGGATGAATGCCTATTTCTCGTGCGAAATCTTTGATGGAATCTTCGCTTCTTAAATAACGAGCCAAAGCAATATTCCATTTGTCTTCAGGTACAAGGATTTCACCCGCCTGTTCATCTGCTTCTTTTTCAATGTCCTCAGCTTCAACATCGAGGTCGTCAAGTATACTTTCTATATTCCCCTTGTGTAGGTGCTTAATTATATGAATAAGCTCATGGAAAAGAACAAACCAGAAATTATCAAGCCTGTCATAACGCAGGGTTAGCCCAATTACTGGTGAATCATCAGGAAGCAAAAATGCAGCCCCATCTAGATGCGTTTGCGGGAGATGCGGTTCAATAACTAAACGAATCCCGAAATTCTGAAGGTAGTCAATGGCTTTTTGGGGGCCATTTTTTTCGATACTTATATGAGCAAGTTCACTCAGCCACTCATTAGTAATTGCTTTCTGTTTGTATTTGCTTGCTACTTCCTTCTCTTTTGCGAGGCCTATAATCCGACATTGCCACGCAAGAAGGGCATACCAATCTACTATACCTCCTGAACGCACACGTTGGCGTGCAAACGCTTGGACAGGACTATCAAGAGAACTTTTCACAAATTCCCTGACAAGTTCTTCGGCATTGGCTATAGCCGCATCCAAAGAGCCGGGGGATTCCTTAAACCAATTGCGTCGAAACATTTCCTTAATCGGGAACTGATCCCATGCTAAATCATCTTTATCTGTATCAAAAGGTCTTTGCGATGTCTCTCCGAATTCGGCAACTTCGCTTATGTTTAGGCCAAGTGCATTTGCTACTTCAATAAGTCGGTGCAAATTCGCAGAAGCATATTCTTCCGCTTCATACCTTTGAATCTGCTGCTCCTTCCAACCGATAGTCTCTGCGAGTTGGCGCTGTGAAAGCCCTTTTGCAATACGTGCTCTGATAAGAATACGTGGCAACTCTTTCAAGCTTGGCGCTTTTAGTATCTCAATAGTTCCAGATTTTAATGCTTCATATTCATGAAGTTGCGCAGAAAGATTTTCGTACTCACTACGTAGTGCCTCAAGTTCTGCTTTCGCCAGAATTTTCGACTTTGCTTGCCCAGTAGCCGCTTTGATGTCAAAAGTGTCAATTGTTTTCTTGAGTTTTTCTATTTGCTTACTTGTGATTCTATATTGCCTCTCATTTGTTATCATAATAATATCCTCTTCCTTCAAATTTTAGAAAAACTTACACAAATAATACCTTTAGCTTTTCCTGTAAACTTATCGATTTGGAAAAAATCAAAAAAGAAGTTCTTGCCATTTGCAAGAAAACCGACCGGAAAGAATTCTCCATGGAAGAACTCTTTCTGTTTTTTGCGTCCATCAGAAAAATCAAGGAAAACAGGATCTAATTTTGTAATGTCTACTCCAATAGGATCCCAACAAACATCTAAATCAGCGGGTATGGGCTTTTCCGTAACAAAACTGCCGTCAAGAAAGATTTTTCGGCATCCAGCTTTACGCAGAGCTAATACGCCTTTTCTAAATCCTGAGAAGAGATATTTTCGATGGTCAGATATAGCAAATCGTTTTTCGATCTCTTCAAGTGTTGCAACATGTACCCCGAGAGGTAAAACATTCCAAGGTCCTCCAATGTCTACGAAATTAGGTATCATACACACAACTATATTGTTGTGTTAACATACAGTCAAGAGGAGATAGTTTTTTATTTTAACGACGGTTTATTTTTGAATTGCCTTTTGTTGTAAGCAGCACATTTGAAATGGTTTAGACCGTGATAAAGGTACAAACACTAATCCGTGGAGAAAACAGCCTCATGCTATATATTTTTGGGAAGGTTCAAAACTGCATACTCTCCATGATACTTCTTAGCGGCTGCATCGTAGGCCTTTGCTGCGTCTAATTAGTCGTTTGTCATTAGTTGTTGGTCGTTAGCTTTTAGTCGGTCGTCTAAATACTATTCACCTAACACTATCGACTTATTTCTGGAAAATTAAGAACAGCGAAATCGCGGTGATATTTTTTCGCGGCTTCGTCGTAGGTCTTCGCTGCGTCTAATTAGTCGTTTGTCATTAGTTGTTGGTCGTTAGCTTTTAGTCGGTCGTCTAAATACTATTCACCTAACACCATCGACTTATTTCTGGAAAATTAAGAACTGCGAAATCACAGTGGTACTTTTTAGCAGCAATATCATAAGCCTTAGCAGCCTTTATCTCATCTTTGAACGAGCCGAGATAAATCCGTTTGCCGTTGACACGTATCCGGGCACGCCAACATCTTCCGCTATTGGCGGATATAAAATCAACGCCTTTGTATTTTGAGCGGCTGGGCCTTTTAAATTTTCGTCTGTGCCAAACGTTCTGCTTTCGCGTGGCGATACGCAAGTTGGCCTTTCGATTATCTAAGCCATTGTGATTTATGTGGTCGCAGAAACAGCCGGGCGGGACATCAATGGCTAAGCCATCAATAACTAAATGATGCATACGCAGATTTTTTCGAGGCGCATTCCTGCCGTTCGTCAATGAATGCACAGCGTAATAAGTACGGATACTTTTATTGACGTGCCATTTGTATTTTCGCAGACGCTCGTAATCTTCTGGGTCAACGATGGCGTTCTTTCCCTGCGTCAGCGGAATTCGGCGAAAGGGATAGCCGAACCGAATCCGCCGATACAAAAGTGCGATAGTAACTAAAGGCCGATCCAGCCAAGTCGGGATATGAATAAGAACGTCGATTGGATTCGACAAGCTCACCACAGGGATTTCCCTTCCGTCGCTTCTGTCCTCCGTCGTCCGTCCTCTGTCTTCTGTCCCCCTCCTATAATTGGGCGAACCTGCACGTTTGATGCGAAAAATCGTGGGAAAATAAAAAAAGCTGGTAGTGTAAGTGACCGGCTGCGAAGAAATTAAAAAATTTTTAAAAATTCGGATTTTTGTTTCAAACTACCTGCGTATTTGGTTGAAAAACACAGTGATAATACCAGTTGCATTAAATTACTGCGCTTCGTGCGTTTGGCACAGATGGATGGCAGCCTCAAGCGCGGCGCCCCGCCTGAGCTTTTCGAAGGCTTGGGGATAGCTTGCCGGCCTTTATGCAAATCGCAACATTTGTTAATTACAATTGCTATAATATAATCGAATGATTTTTAGCTATTAGCAGTTTCTGCTAAAAGAAACTGCTAATAGATTTCGATGTATTTTTATATGTTAGTGTAATACCAATTGTACTTAATTTCAGCGTTTTGCCGGGTTATCTGATGTAGTTCATGGCGCTGCTGAGCCAATAAATATTGAATCCACAAGCTGGCTCAAATATATTAGGCGCAAGGATTAATCACAATTGGTATATAGTATGATTTTGTGCGGATACTTTTTACGGTTCGTATTTCTCTACAGCGTCCCTGGGCTTGTGCGGCTGGATGAGGCTCTGTCGGCTGTGGTGCTTTTAAGCGTTTAGCTTCTGCTTCTTCCGCCCAGTGCGGTGCGATACAGCCAGTAAGCAACGCTAAGCAATAAAATTGTTCCAAGCACCGCGCCGACGGGCGGCTTGAATGGCAAACTAATGCCGAGGAAGCCTAATACATTCACAATAACATCATCTATGTACAAATACGGCAGGTCAATACCGATTTGCTTGAGCAATATGATTGGTATCGCCAGCAGAATGCCCATCAAGGCTTCGCCGGTAATCAGGCCCGACGCAAACAGCAGGCCACTTCGACTGGCGCCATCTACTTCCTCCTGAACTCTATTGTGTCTTTTGTTGTACGACATGACAGCCTGGTGGATCAATCCCCCGGCAAATATGGGCACGGACAACTCAAACGGAAGATAGAACCCTATCGCAACGGCCAATACCGGCGTGCGGAAGGTGCTGCCTGTTTTCTGTAAATATAAATCAAGTAATATGACCACGACGGCAACAGCCATTCCAATACCGATATAATTCCATGGAAGGTTCTGCTCGAATACTAATTTGGAGACCGAGGCCATCAGATTTGCCTGCGGCGCAGGCAGTGCCTTCGGCCCGGCATCAGCCTGGCCGGAAAAACCGTATGCCTTCTGCAGTAGTATCATTACCGGTGCCAGCACCAGCGCAGCCGATATTGTTCCGACAAGCTGCATTACCTGCTGCTTCCACGGCGTGGCTTTTACAATATAACCGGCTTTTAGGTCCTGCATATTGTCACCCGCTATCGCAGCCGCACAGCAAACGACGCTGCCGATGATGATGGCCGCGGCGGGTCCGTTCTCGGCACCTGCTCCCATCAGCGCAAACAGAAGCAGCGATGAGACAAGAACCGTGGCGATGGTGACGCCTGAAATCGGATTATTCGATGAGCCGACAAGCCCGGCCATATAACCAGCTACCGCTGAGAAAACAAAGCCGGTCACCAACATTATAGCAGCCATTATTAGCGATATGTAAATCTGCTGGACGAAGACCTGATAGAGCAGATACAAAGGAACGACTGAGCCGACTATCAGCACCAAAATCCATTTCATCGGCATATCTTTCTCGGTCCTGGGGATATCGGCTCGTTCTCCGCCAATGTCACGATAGGCTTTTAGCCCGCTGGTGATGCCACTCAACAGGGATTTACGCATGTGCAGGATTGTCCATAGCCCTCCTATTACCATACCGCCTACGCCGATGTATCGGGTCTGTGAGGACCAGATATCGAACGCCCAATCAACAGCACTTAGCTGCTCACCGGCGGGCTGGCCCTGGATGGCAGCACAAATGGGTATGGCAATAAGCCAATTGCATGCACCGCCAATGAAGATAAGAACAGCGATGTTTAATCCTACAATATACCCCACCGAGAGCAGAGCCGGGCTGAGATTAGAGCCGAAATATAGCAGACTGCCGCTGACTGCCTTTGCACCTTCGACAATTTCAGGCCACAAGCCCAGCGCACCGGCTCCCGCCTTGAATAAACCGCTGGTGACCGCGGCTGTGACGATATACATGACACCCTTGCCGCCTTCTTGGCCGGTCTCGAGGACCTCTGCGGTTGCGATACCTTCCGGAAATTTTAGCTTGCTTTCGACTATGAGCGAGCGTCTTAGCGGTATCGTAAAGAGCACACCGAGTACGCCACCAAAGCCTGCGATTATGGCCACCCATTTGAAGCTGAAGCTCTGCCAGGTGCCGAGTATAACCAGTGCCGGCAGTGTAAATATGACTCCTGCCGCCAGCGATTCTCCCGCCGAGGCCGCTGTTTGAACAATGTTGTTCTCTAAAATATTACTTCGCCGAAACAACCTCAGCACGCCCATCGAGACAACCGCAGCCGGTATCGAAGCCGAAACTGTCATACCAGCAAACAGACCAAGATAGGCGTTGGCTGCAGCCAATATTACGGAAAGGACTACGCCTAAAATAAATGCCTTGATTGTAATTTCAGGCAATGTTGTTTCCTGCAAATCCATTACACACCTTTATCAGGACCCCACAATAAATTGCAGGGCGCATGTCATTGCGAGCGCAGCGAAGCAATCTCTTTTGTCTTGGCGTTTGAGATTGCCACGGCCTTTCAGGCCTCGCAATGACAATTTATTGAACAAATTGCTGCACGAAGTATTTCGGCGTCAGAGGCTCGCCGGTTGCCCGCTCAATCATATCGTTCCAGTGATATAAAGCTGAAGGCTCAAAAACCTTCCTGGTTAGAAATTCTCCCACTTTTCCTTGACCAACATAGCTAACGTTATCATCCGATTTAAGCTTTAGAACATTATAGACCAAGTGATGATGCAGTTGAGACGCCAGCAATTCGCCGAGTACATAATCGTGATAATAGCAAGGAGCGATAGTGAAATGAATTTTGGCAGCCCAGTCCGGCTCATCCCGGCCGAGCGGTCTGTTGACAAGCTGGTACTCTTCAACCATGTCCCACCACAGCGAATTCAAATCCTGGTCGGGATTTGCGTAAAGCTGCTTTTCGAAATCGTACATCACCATAGCCCAGCGGACAAAAATTATTTGTTTAAGCTGAGCGTATTTGTCACTTACTTTCTCGATTTGCTCTCGTTGCTGATCGGATAGTGCGAGCATTTCCTGCATCCAGACAGGATTACGGCTTAAGCGACCGAAAAACATCGCAACGGCTTCTGTCGTAAAAATATGAGCCGGCTCTTTAAGTATGTACGGCACTTGCCGACCGTGATGTTTATCATAAACGCCATGGCCTAATTCGTGCAGAATTGTCTCCATCCAGGTTTCGTTGTTTTTAAGATTGCACAGGATACGAACGTCACCTTCACGGTCAATATCCGTGCTGAAAGCATGTGGATTTTTGCCTTGGCGCTCATACAGGTCACTATTGGCCAGTATCGATTCTACGGGCAGCCCAATACCTTCGTAGAATTGTGTCGCCAATTCCTTGACGTCCTTATCTTTATAATAAGCATCCAAATCCAGCTCATAAACAAGAGGCGTTTCCTGAAAGAACGGATCATGATAATGCCATGGCATAAGCTCAGCAGGAGCAACGCCATATTTTGACGCCAGAATGTTGTCCAGGTCAGCCTTTAATTTTGCAAAAGGCTCGTTGGTTAATTCGTACAGCTCGTTGAAGAGCTTATCCAGCTCTTTGACATCCTGCTCTGCCGTTGTCAGAGAGAGAGTATGGAAATTATCGAAGCCCAATCTTTTAGCCGCCTGGTTTCTCAGCTTGACCAGCCGGATTAAATCCTCTGCGACTACGGCTCCAACCTGCTTGCTGGCCAGCCAGGCTTGCTTTCTCTTTTCTGAATCATTCTCGGTTTTTAGCATCTCCTTGATCTGGTTATCGGTGACCTTTTTGCCTTCGATAGTTCCTCGAAAGGTGCTGAACTTCTTCTCAATTTCCGTGCTTAGCTCGACAATCTGCTTAAGCAGATTCGGCTCTATCTGATTGGCCAGATAAGCGTTGTATAGAACGTCTAATTGTCGGGCCAGCATAGCCGACTTGATTTGTCCGGATTCTTTTGTTTCTTTAAGAAAAGCAAAATCGCAAGGGTCGCTATATACCCGGCGAAGCTCCAGTGTTAATTTGCTGACTTTATCATAATCTTCCGATTTGCCGCTAATTGCCGCGTTCCAGTAGGCAAGATTCGCCTCTTTCTCCATAGGCTTGATTTTTTTCACGTGGGCTGTAATGAATTTTTCCAGCTCTCTGTCCTTCGCATTGGGTGCACAACCAAGAAGAACAACGCTTAGTGTCCACATTATGACCAAGGTTGATGACGTTCTCATATTTCACACTCCCTTCTGAGGTGACATTCCGGTCTCTTTGCTACTCTGCGAAGCCCCTTAGGGGCGAAGCACGAGTTTTCGAGCTTGTTACAAAATTGGGTCTCCAAAATACCTGCCGCTCAATACACCTTGAGTGAAAGAAAAATTATTCTATCCTAACCGACCGATCCGGATAGGCTGGCTTTTTAGGTCTTGGGGGCGGTCGTTTTTCGAGCATCTCAAGAATTACTTCGATGGCTTTTTCAAGCTGTGGATCTCGTCCAGCAACCATCTCATGCGGAGCATTTTCAATTTCATAATCGGGATCTACACCATAGCCTTCGACTTCCCAGTTGCCCTCTGTATTCCAGAAACCAAATGTTGGTGCTGAGACAAAACCGCTGTCGATTGGTTGTGGATTGCCGCTCATTCCTATCAAGCCGCCCCAGGTTCTTGTGCCAATTAATGGGCCAAGTCCTGCCTTGCGGAAATAGTAGGGCAAAGCGTCACCCCCTGAACCTGCCCAACCGTTTATCAGCATCACCTTAGGTCCGATGTGCGTTACGAATGGTGACCGCCAATCGCGATGGTCCCGGCGTGCCCAGTAATTATAAGTCGGACGGTTAAGCAATTCAATGAAACGGTCTGGAATTTGGCCGCCGCTATTAAACCGTTCATCAATTATTAAAGCTTGGCTTGTCCACTGAGGGGTGAATTGGCGCACCAATTCATTCTGGCCGTTTCTGCCTGTATCGGGAACATAGACATATCCTACTCTGTTATCGGTTGCTTGCTGCACCTTGAGCCTGTTGTTTTCAATCCACGCAAGATTGCGCAGGCGAAATTCACTGGACATCGGTTTCACAGTAACGTCACAGGCGTCATTCATATCGGGCGTAGAATTGATTGTTAACGTTACCACTTCATCGGCAAGACCCTGAAAAGCCGCCCAGGGGTCTTTCGATGTATCCAGCTCTTGTTCATTAACCGCTAATAGATAGTCTCCTTCATTTACATCTATACCCGGCTGGCACAGTGGCGAACGCACTTCCGCATCCCAGGCCGCACCTTCATAGATTTTACTGATTCGATAAGCGTCGTTCTCGGTGTCCGGTTCAAAATCACAACCCAGAAGCCCTACGGAAATCTGCTCCGGACGTTCAATGTCACCGCCACCGACGTAAGTGTGTGAGGCATTCAGCTCGGCTATCATCTCACCGATAACATAATTTAGGTCCTCGCGATTTACTACGTACGGCAATAAGGCTTCGTAGCGCCTTTTGATAGCTTCCCAGTCGAGTCCATGCATATTGGGGTCATAGAAGTAATCCCGTTCTATTCGCCACGCTTCGTTGAAAATCTGTTGCCACTCTTGGCGTGGACTGATCCAGGCCTTCATCTTATCGGTTGCAATTTTGTCGTCCCCAACTTTTTTGCCTTCTGCCAGATCGATTATGCCGTATGTTGATTTGCTCTTGTATATGACTTTCTTGCCGTCAGCCGACAGGTTATATCTGTCGATGCCGGATATGACCGTTTTTTCCTCTCGTTCCTCAAGGTCATAATAAAGCAATGTACCCGAAGGCTCATCCGGTTTATTCGCGCCTGCAGGCAAATATCGTGAAAAGACCAATTTACCTTTTACCAAGTGCAATGAACCGATATTGCCCGCCTGTATGGGCAGTTTAACGATTCGCCGTTCAAATCCATCAAAATCAATCTTGACCGGCTTAGGTTTCTTCTCGTCCTTGCCATTCTTTTTATCCTCATCATCTTTCTGTTCCTTCTCGTCTTCTTCATCTCCCTGTCCGTTATCTTTCTCCTCCTGCTTGCCTGATAACCTGATAACCTGATAACCTGATACACTACTAACAAAACCACTCCCTGACGGTCGTGGCTCTGTGCTCTCTTCTTCGTCATCTTTGCCATCTTCCTTTCCCTCCTCTTCATCCACTTTTTCTTCTTCACCTTCTTTCTTTTCTTCCTCCTCCTCTATTTCCTCTTCGTCACTACGCGGAGCCGTTGGGGAGCTGACATCTTTGCGTAAGGGGGCCGCGTAAATTTCTGTGGAATTCGGATAGATCCAAGTGTAATCCATATCGCCATAAACAGGAGTAAAGGCTCGGTTGGAGCGGAAGAAAAGGTTTTTGCCGTCTATACCAAAAACTGGAAAACTGTCATCATAATAGTCGCTGGTTACCTGGTGTATCTTTGCCTCATTTACATCATAAATCATAATAGCGCTATAGCGATTGGGCATATTCTTCGAATAAGCAAGCCATCGGCTATCAAGCGACCATGAGTAAGCTGCCATCTCGAACCACTCGTCCCTATCGACAAATTTTGGCTCACCTTCTTCAACGTCAACGGTGAACAGGCTACCGGTTTTATCGCTAAATGCTATCTTTTTACTGTCCGGCGACCAGACTGGCCGATAGCGAAACGCCGTACCATTTGTCGTGATTTGCTTTTCACTACCCTTGCCATCCCCCGAACGTGTGTATAATTCGTATTCACCGGTGAAATCAGAAAAATAGGCGACATTCTTACCATCCGGCGACCAGGCTGGATAGCGTTCCGCGACACCGGAAGTATGTGTCAGGTTTCGGACGCTGCCGTGCTTCTGCGGCACCGTGAAAACTTCGCCGCGTGCTTCGAATAAAGCCCTTTTGCCGCTCGGTGAAATGGAGAAATTCTGAATATTTTTAGACACGTCTTTTAGCTGAGTTCGTACTTCAGGCAAATCGGCTGGCACCTGTATGCTGACTGGCTTTGAAGTCTCACTGGCTAAATCCAGTACGTGCAGCTTACCGCCATTTTCGAATATGATGTCATCGGGTCCTATGCTCGGCCATTTCACATCGTATTCGATAAACTTGGTTATCTGTCTTGTCTTTTTGGTGTTCAGGTCACAAGCCCAAATATTTAGCTTCTTGCGCTCGTCTCGGTCAGATAGAAAATAAATGCTATTCTCATGCCACATTGGCACAGCATCGGTGCCTTCGAAATCCGTTAACTTTTCTGAAGTATTCTTAGCGAAATCATACAGCCATATATCGCTGGCCATTCCACCGCGGTACCGCTTCCAGGTTCGAAATTCCCGGGAAATGAATTGAAAGGCCATGCGATTGCCGTCCGGACTGAAACTTGCCAGCTCACCATAAGGCAAGGCAAGTGTCTCCGGCATGCCGCCGTCAATCGATTGTTTGAAAAAACGATTGAAGCGATATGAGGGACTTATCATCCGCGAACGATAGAGAACATGCCTTCCACCCGGATACCATTCCACCACCAAATCGGCATCAGGATGATGCGTCAACCGCTCTGGCGTGCCGCCCTCGGTGGACACTATATATATATCGGTGTTGCCGTCATAGTTACCACTAAAAGCAATGCTTTGACCATCAGGTGAGAACTTCGGGAATAATTCCTGTCCCTTCGGCGAGCTTAACTTCCGTGCCAGCCCTCCATCTTTGGGTACAGTCCATAGATCACCTGCATACACAAACACGATTCTTTCTGTGCTTACATCCGGGAAACGCAACATTCGTGCGTTCGGCATTTCGCTTTTAATGGGATCGGCTGGTTGTGCAACGGTGCATGCTGGGGATAAATATAATAGAAGCCCGCTCAGTATTAACAAATATTTCATAATAGTCACCTACATCTTTTTAAGAAACTGAAAAACAAAATCCGACTATCTGGCAGAATGTTAAAGCCTCTGAACATTGAAATCAAGCAGATTATTTAATGTGCTTGATCGCTTATGCGCTAAGCAAAGGATTTCTTTTTGACGTCTGTCACAGACATATGTAATATGCTCCTTATGGCAAAAGCAAAATACTTAACCGCACCGCTTCCGTCGAAGAAGATACCCACCGGCATTCCTTATATTCTTACCAACGAGGCGGCTGAGCGTTTTAGCTTTTACGGAAGCCGATGTATCCTGGTCTTCTTTATGACCCACCTTCTCAAAAACGCTGCCGGGCAGCTTTCTCCTATGACAGCCGACCAAAGCAAGTTCTGGTTCCATCTGTTCGTCTCGGCAGTTTATTTTACCCCGCTTATTGGTGCTTTGATATCTGATATTTGGCTGGCCAAATACAGAACAATCATTCTCTTCTCGATTGTTTACTGCTTTGGTTTCTTTGCTCTGACCTTCAATCATACAAGGCTTGGCCTTGGTATCGGTCTGGTTCTTATTGCTATCGGCTCAGGCGTGATAAAACCGTGCGTTTCGGCTAATGTCGGTGACCAGTTCGGAAAATCAAACGAGCATCTTTTAAATAAGGTTTATCATTGGTTTTACTTCGCCATAAATCTGGGGGCTTTCGCCTCGAGTTTACTTATCCCTGAGATGCTGAAGTGGTGTGGCCCTACAATCGCATTTGGCTGTCCTGCCGCCTTGATGATACTTGCCACGGCGGTTTTTTGGATAGGCCGACAGAAGTATGTCCATATTCCTCGCAGCGGTTTTGGCTTCGTGAAGGAGTGTTTAAGCGGCGAAGGTCTTGGAGCTTTAGCCAAGCTCGCGATTATTTACATCTTTATTGCGCCGTTCTGGTCGCTGTTTGACCAAATGGACTCGGCCTGGATGCTCCAGGCGGAAAAGATGAATCGCCATTTATTTTCCTTCGAGCTGCACCCATCACAAATCGTGGCAGCCAATCCTCTAATGATTATGCTTCTGATCCCTGTTTTCACTAACCTTATATATCCGGCTCTAAACAAAATCTTTCCTCTGACGGCCCTTCGCAAAATCGGTATCGGTTTATTCGTGGCGGCTTTGTCCTTTGTTATTCCCGCCCTTGTTGAAACACGTATAACAGCAGGTGCAAAACCAACTATTTTATGGCTGATTCTTTCTTACGTGATTCTCACCACCGCCGAAATAATGGTGTCCATTACCGGCCTGGAATTCTCATACACTCAAGCGCCCAAGAAAATGAAGTCATTCATCATGGCCGTCTTCTTTTTGTCGATTACCCTGGGCAACGTTTTCACCGCTGTGGTCAATAAATTTATCCAGAACGAAGACGGCACGAGCAAGCTGCCAGGAGCCAGCTACTTTTGGTTCTTTGTCGGCGTGATGTTAGTCACAGCGATTTTGTTCATTCCCGTTGCGGCTCGATACAAGGTCAAAGATTACATGCAGGACGAGGCATCCACATCTGATGGTAACTCGCCCCTAAGGGGCGAGTAGGAAGGATAGCACCGGAAGGCGTCCTCCCGAAAGGGACACCTAACGGTGCTTGCGGGAGAGCCAATAGTACTGCGGACTGAAAAGTACGAATGCAGACATTACCTGGCCGGAGTTATTTGTTAGGAAGTTGCTCTGTTGAAAAGAGTTCAGAATGTCATTTCGAGCGAGCCGAAGGCGAGTCGAGAAATCTATTTTTGAGCAGATTTCTCCACTTCGCCCCCGTGCTTTCTGCTTGCCCCTGCGTCTTACGACGCAAGGCGGGGCAGCGGGCGAAAGCAGAAATGGGGGCTTCGGTCGAAACGACGGTCATTGTGTTTTCAACAAAGCATTAGGAAGTGAAAAAACCGGCGGTTCAATCACGGCTGTAGTTATGACAGAACCAAAAACGCAGATACTCAACAGTTTCAGCTTGCTTACAGACCATGATATTTACCTTTTCAAACAAGGTAATCACTTTCGTCTTTACGAAAAGCTGGGTGCACATATCATCGAGCACGAAGGAGTCAAGGGCACATTTTTTGCTGTTTGGGCCCCCAACGCTGCGAGCGTTTCTATTGTCGGCGATTTCAACGCCTGGAATCCGCTTTCGGCTCCCTTAACCTTACGGCCGGACGGTTCAGGAATCTGGCAGGCCTTTGTGCCGGGCATCGGTAAAGACCAGCTATATAAGTATCATATTGTTTCACGAATCGAAAATTATACGGTTGATAAAGGTGACCCTTTCGGCTTTTACTCTGAGCTGCCCCCCAACACTGCTTCGATTGTATGGGACTTGAATTACGAATGGAAAGATAGCAGGTGGATGAAAGCTCGGCAACGAAAGAATTCGTTGGATGCGCCGATTAGTATTTACGAAGTCCACTTAGGCTCGTGGAGACGCGACCCGGCTGAGCCGAATCGCTTTCTAAGCTGTAGGCAGATAGCGCCCGAGCTGGCAAAATATGTCAAGGATATGGGCTTTACGCACGTTGAATTACTGCCGGTGATGGAGCACCCATTTTACGGCTCCTGGGGGTATCAGACGGCGGGATATTTTGCGCCATCGCATCGCTATGGAAACTGTCAGGATTTTATGTATCTGATAGATTGCCTTCATCAAAACGATATCGGCGTGATATTGGACTGGGTTCCATCGCATTTTCCTTCCGATGAGTTTGGCCTGGGATATTTCGATGGGACACACCTTTACGAACATGCTGATCCACGACGGGGTTTTCATCCCGACTGGAAGAGTCTTATCTTCAATTACGGACGAAATGAGGTAAGAGCATTTCTAATCAGTAGCGCCTTTTTCTGGCTGGACAAATATCACGCTGACGGCCTGCGGGTAGATGCGGTCGCTTCGATGCTCTACCTGGATTATTCACGTAAGCAAGGTGAATGGATTCCGAATGAGAAAGGGGGAAGGGAAAATCTCGAAGCTATTGCATTTCTGCGCCAGCTAAACGAGTGGGTTGGTAAGGAGTATCCGCATGTGCGGATGATAGCGGAAGAGTCAACGTCCTGGCCGATGGTCAGCCGAGCTATCGAGGCTGGAGGATTGGGTTTCGATATGAAGTGGAATATGGGCTGGATGCATGATACGCTTTCATATTTTAGTGAAGAGCCGGTTTATCGTAAATTCCATCAGGATAAACTTACCTTTTCGATATGGTACGCTTTTTCAGAAAATTTCATCTTGCCATTGTCGCACGATGAAGTGGTGCACGGCAAGGGTTCATTATTTGGAAAATTGCCGGGCGACGATTGGCAGAAATTCGCCAATCTAAGACTGCTGTTTGGCTACATGTACACTCATCCGGGTAAAAAGCTTCTGTTTATGGGTGATGAGTTCGGCCAAGAGCGAGAGTGGGATCACGATATAAGTCTTGATTGGCATCTTTTACAGAACTACAAGAACAAAAGACTCCAAAAGTGGGTGCAGGATTTAAATCACATCTATAAAAGTGAGCCTGCGCTTTATGAGCTGGACTTTGATGATAAAGGTTACAAATGGATCGATTTTAACGATGCCCAAAATAGCGTGATTAGCTTTCTCCGCCGTGACAGGACGGCAGGTGAAATGTTGGCCGTGGTATGTAATTTTACGCCCGTGCCTCGGCACAATTATCGCGTTGGCCTGCCTCGCGGTGGATTCTGGAAGGAAGTTCTAAATAGCGATGCCAAGGAATATGGAGGTAGCGGCCACGGAAATATGGGCGGGGTAGAGGCGTTCTCTGATTCTATCTATGGCAGATACGATTTTTCATTGTCGATTACTTTGCCGCCGTTGAGTTTGATCGTATTTAAAGCAGCAGGGCCAGAACCGTGACACCTGACCTTTCAAAATAAGAAAAATTTGGGCATGGTTCAATCTTGGGTGGCAGCCTCAAGACTGCCCTGAGCAACCTGTGGTGAGCAAACCTGTCTTGAGCGTAGTCGAAAGAGTCGAACCAAGTCGAAGGACGCAGCTTGGGGATGGCAAAGCTCCAACAACGGCGTAACCATCCCAATCCCACCGTTAGGTGTCCCTGACGAGACTAAGGGATGAGGCTGCCACACACTATGTAGCCACAGATCAATGTTACCCAGAATATGATTTATTTGAACCATGCCAAAATTTGATAAGATGTCATTTTCGAGAGGACTCGGATTATAAAGAAGACGCAATTACCGGCTTTGCTGCTTATAGAGATGAGGTGATTAATATCTCAATTGAGTTAGATTGTGCTTTAGCACTAAAAAATAAGTAAGCGTTCACGGGAAAACCGCATTTTTGTCATTGCGAGCGAAGCGAAGCAATCTAAAATCGTACGTTTTTGAGATTGCTTCGGCCTAAAGGCCTTGCAATGACACAAAAACGCCTTATTTTCTGCGTAAACGGTTACAAAAATAAGAGCTTCTAATGCTCTGTTGAAAAGAGTTCAGAATGTCATTTCGAGCGAGCCAAAGGCGAGTCGAGAAATCTGTTTTTGAGCAGATTTCTCCACTTCGCCCCCGTGCTTTCTGCGAAAGCAAAAATGGGGGCTTCGGTCGAAACGACGGTGAGGCTTTTCAACAAAACATTAGACTCTCTAAGTTATACCCATTACTATTAATCTCTGCCGTATAAACAGCTTAGGTCTCTTAGCTTCTTTGTGAGTGCCGGCGTTAGCTGTTTCGGTCGGAGGCGCCATTTCCAGTTGCCTTTGGACAAGGCTGGGCGGTTCATTCTGGCTTCGGCTCCGAGACCCAAAACGTCCTGCATGGGTATGACTGCAATTTTACCTACGGAACTCATTGCCAGCCGAGCCAATGCCCAGTGTATCTGGTTTGCTGGTATCCTGTGGCCAAGATAATCGAATAAGCTTCTCTTCTGCCCGGATGTGGCTTCTTTGCTGAACCACCCTCTGGCCGTATTATTGTCATGGGTACCGGTATAGACGACACAATTTTCCGTATGATTGTGTAGAATGTGAGGATTGCTGCTAAAGTCACCATCAAAAGCAAACTGTAAGACTTTCATGCAGGGAAAGCCAAATTTGCCTATCATCTCTCTAACGTCAGCGGTGATATAACCAAGGTCCTCAGCAATAATAGGCGCAAAGGTGATATGCCTGAGCAGCTCATTAAAGAAGTCGTCCTTCGGGCCTTGTATCCATTTGCCATGTAAAGCGGTTTTATGTCCCGCAGGAACTTGCCAATATGCAACAAAAGAGCGGAAATGATCTATACGCACCAGGTCAAACAAACGAAGATTGTGCCTTATTCTATCTATCCACCAGCGGTATCCATCGTGTTTTAGTCGTTGCCAGTCATAAACAGGATTGCCCCATAGCTGACCTGTACGGCTAAAATAGTCCGGCGGAACACCGGCGATATAGCGAGGTTTCTTATACCGGCTTAGCTTGAAAATCTGCGGATGGGACCACACATCTGTGCTGTCAAGTGCCACGTAAATAGGAATATCGCCTATGATTTGAATGCCGTTTTCATTACAATACTTTTTCAAGGCGAACCATTGCTGATAAACAATGTATTGTAGGAATACCTGTCGGTTTATATCTTCGGCAAGCTGACTGGTCATTGCTTTAAGGGCTTTTTCATTTCTGTCCCTTATCCGGCGCGGCCAATCGCTCCATAGACGTCCACCAAAATGGTGCCGTAAGGCTGCAAAGGCGGCGAAATCATTTAGCCAGGAGCTGTTCTGAGCACGAAATAGCTCGAAGTCAGACGATTCTACAGAATCTCTAAAACGCTCATAGGCGATGTGAAATAATTTTTTCTTGTAGGACTCTACTCTTGTATAGTCAACGTTAGCTTGGGGCAAAGCAGGGGCATCCGTAATGTCACTTTTTGTCAGGAGGTTGCGGCGGTACAGCAATTCAGGACTTATAAAAAGCGGATTAACCGCAAAGGCGGAGAAACAATTATACGGCGAGTGTGCGGTTTTCGGATTAGTATGATTCAATGGCAATATCTGCCAATAGCTTTGCCTGGCCCGCTTGAGAAAATCGGCAAACCGGTAAGCCTGCGGACCGAAATCACCGATGCCGTATTTCGAGGGCAGAGAACTGATGTGCAGCAATATACCACTGGCTCTCTTTTCCACACTCATATTAACTGTCCGTACGTAAATCCGCCTACTATTTCGAACGTCTCACTCTCATTGGACTACAACGTCCAGATGCCGTCCTAAGCTCTCGAAAAGCTCAACCCACTTCTGAGCATCCTGGTCTTGACCCTCCGCTTTTTTCTTGATTTGGTGGTAGCTTTGTTTGCCGATAGTGAAAAACACATTCTGTGCAAGCTGGAGGTCCATACCTGGAACTATTTTGCTCAAGATAGTGAGAATTCCTTCTATTGTTTTTAGTAGCTGAACGTCGTCGGGGAATTTCTCAAGCTGTCCCATCAACTGGTTAATTCGATGAGCTGCTTCGAATCTCAAAGTGGTCTCATCGAGTTCAAGAGACAACCTAAGGGTCTCATCCGTAAGATTCTGAAGGCTGTTAAGATCTATTTTATTCGCCTTGAGGACGCTGCATAAATCCTGGTTCAATATAAACTCGGCTGGGGCGGAAAGGGCTTTTGGCAAAGGCATGTTCATACCTCGTATCATAAGCATTATGGCATAATTGTGCTCGTAGATACGTCGAAAAGAGCTTTCTATGTCCTTCCAGGTATTCTCGAGCAGCTCATACAATATCTGTCGCTGCTGGTCTTTGAACAGGTGCCAGAGTGAAAAGTTGTTGTCGCCGAATCGGATGTTCATCTGCCTCATAACTTCGTTGGTGTCGCCTTTGTGAAATGCGTTTTTTAAGTGCTGTCGCATCTGCTGGAAGCTCTCGTCAGACATAGGAGAGGCCAAAGCAGCCATCAGGTTATGGTCACCGAGATGCAAAACTGCAAAATCAACAACGTATTTTTCGAGAGTTATACCTGACTGGATATTAGACCTGCCGGTGGCGAGCACTTGAATGCCGGCTTCCGCACGGTCGTAATCTTCCACACTGGCCGAGTAACAATAGATATTCTTTTTGCCTTGCGGTTGCTCTTCAAATATAGAGCTCAGCGCAAAGTGGGCTCCCACTCTATTGAGGTCGATAAGGGCAGGCTCAACGCAGGCTTCAAAAACTTCCTTGCCGTTGTTGAGCTCTTTGCGATTGCCCGGAGCTTTTTTAAGCGAGCTTTTAAATTCGTCCACCAAATCTGTTTTGGTAACTTCATGATGCAACTGCATTGCTCGTGCCGCATACTGCATAACCTGCAATGTCTCCAGCCCTGAGATATTGTCGAAAAACCACCCACAACTGGTGTACATCAACATAGCGTTACGTTGCGCCTCTAAAAGTTTTAGACAGATGACCTTATCCTCATAGCTGAGCTTTTTATCGATTGTGTTTTTGATAAATCCGTCTATGTTTTCAGGCGCTCTATTATTTATTACATTAATGTACTGATTCCTAATCTGCCACGGGTCAGAACAATATTGCGACATCATTTGCTCGTAAGCATCGGCAAATTTGTCCCTAAGCCGGTCCAGGGCATTGCGCAGAGGCTCTCTCCACTGTTGCTGACCAGAAAGCGATTGATCCCCACAACATCCACAATTACTTCTCCATCTCTCTACTCCATGGACACAACTCCAGGAGCTGTTTTCCCAGATCTGTACCTCGTGGGTAGGTGGAAATTTCTCTAAATATTCTCCGTATGTTGTAATCTTGGCCAGGTTATTTGTTTCTATGTAGTGCAGGCAGTAGGCCAAAGCCATGTCGCCATGCCGATGATGGTGTCCAAAAGATTCACCATCGGTGGCAATATGAATCAGTTGAGCTTGGTCGTTATCTTTGTTGAAAGACCCTGCCAGTCTTGAGGCAAAATTCTCTCCGCTGTGTAATAGTCCTCCGTAGGCAACGTCATGGGATACTGACCCATTATAGAAAAACAGATTAATACTCTTTCCCGAAGGAAGGTTACATAAATACGGCATTGTAGTATCCAAGTCGTTTTCACTGACTTTTTGCCACTGATTCTTTCCAGTCTTACGAATCTGTTTAGCTTGACGAGGGGCAAGAATAGTGAATTTAATTCCGTATTCAGCCAGTATTTCCAGCGTTTGTAGATCCACTGCAGTCTCAGGCAGCCACATACCTTCGGGCTTTCTTCCAAATCGGCTCTGAAAATCTGTCAATCCCCAGATTATCTGGGTGTGCTTGTCTCTGTCGTTGGCCAGGGGCAATATTATATGATTATACGCTTGAGCGATGGCGGAGCCGTGCCCTGAAAAAGCCTCCATGCTCTTTTTATCGGCTTCTATAACCTTGTCATAGACCTCTTGAGCGTGTGATTGCAACCAGTACATCAGAGTCGGACCAAAATCAAAGCTAATATTTTTGTAGTTGTTGACTATGTCGATGATCTTTTTGTCCGGCCCAAGTATCCGAGATGCGGCGTTTTGACGATAGCATTCTTGAGTTACTTTTGCATTCCAATCGTGATATGGATAGGCTTTGTCCTGTAGCTCAACATCTTCAAGCCAAGGATTTTCTCTGGGAGGCTGGTAAAAATGGCCATGAATACAAATAAATTTGTCCATATTTGAATTTACCCCATAAACTAACGGAAAAAAGCTTTCGACGTAACCGCTATGGTTGCGCACCAATCATTAAATTCACTACATGAATAATTTAACAATTGATTTTAGCCTATATGTTCACCTCTATTTGGCTCTTTCTTTCTTATCTATGTACTTACGCCGAAAATTAAATGACTAATTTTACCAGCCGGAGCTCAGCTTGAAAACATCGAATTGGCCATTTTCCCAATCAATTCCTGAAGGCAAAACATTACGGATAGACTCTTGACTATGACTTAGATCACATATTTGGACATGAAAGCAGTGGAATTCGCTGGGTGACTTAAAAAATAAACAAGTCCCTTTCCCAGAAAATTAATGTAACTTTTTAATGGTCATTATCATCTCGACCGAACTAAGCATACCCCACCTATTCCGAGCAAGGCCGAGGGTAGCGTTAGTCGAGAGGCTGCAGGCGAAGTGGAGGGAGCTGTTTAAATAGATTCCTCCGCTTCGTCCCAACAATGTTGGGACTCCGGTCGGAATGACATGGCCGGCTATTAAAAATTGTAAAAATTTTTAGAAACGGTACTTGTAGAGAAATTAAATTGTACTGCATTACTCAACCGTTCCCAGTTCAATGTGTCTTGCTACATCGTATAGACCTGAGGATTCCGGAGCATCCAGGCTGACCTTAATGGACTCGAAAGCCGAAAAAATCGAATGGAATGTAGTAAAGACTTTTACCCTAAAAGTCCCCTATTGAACCTTATGGGTGGATCCCCACGAGCGGAGCCAGTAGCCTCTCCGTCCCCGGCGTAACCCGCCGAAGCACATCACATTACGCTAAAGCTCCGGTGGATACTATTCGCATTCATCCACGGGTAAAAACAACGGCTTTCTGCGAAGGCAGGTAAAAATTTAGCTCATAACCGGCGAATCTGGATTAACCTTGTTTTTAATCTCTACCTACCTTGTTATCGTAAACTTTCTTTAATTTCGTCATCAAAAGGTTCTTTTAAAAAACCGGGCCAGTTTTATGTTGACGATCTTAGCATTACCAGTTTTAAGGCGTATCTGGGCTGCGGTGATGTCTGAATCCGCCCGTTATAGCAATCGTCCCGAGAGTTGTACCGGTGATAACACCAGCAGTTGTCCAATTCCAGCCAAACCAGTCAAACCAGCCGCCTCCTCTTCTTCGGCCCCCTGATGATGCCAGCGGAGCGCCCGTGGTTTTCAATTTACTTGAACCTGAGCTCTGTAGATCGACTACACGCACAGCAGGCAGGCAGGTGGCCACAGGGTCTAATGTACCTTCGCAGGAAGTCCCCGCACAAATATTTGCCATTTGGGCAGCCTTTACCCCATCACCTCGAGCCCATTTTGGCAGAGGTGCACCTTTGACAACCTTAAGGCTGTCTGTAACACCAATCTTGCTCATGAAATTTTCAAAATTTTTGTTTTTACCGAGCTCAGCTAAGTCTACTTTGTTTCCTGTAGCATCGACCTTGCATGTCGCGACCGAATGTTGCAGTACCTCATTGAAACCCCGCACATTTGTTGCCGCTTTGAAGACGGATATGCTGAGGTAAATCTCTTCAATTTCTGAGTCGAAGACATAGACGCTATTAACTTTGCATTGAATAAGTCCTACGTTGCCATCCTCGTTGACTGCTTCAACAACAAAAGGTTCTGATAGTGCCCTAACTGCTATCAGCTCGCCAAAAGCTTCTGTCCTTAGCGGCATCGCGGTCAGGGTAAATCTCAACTCGTTGGGAAGCGAGTTATCCACGGTCGAGAAATCGAAACTTTGCTTCCATGTTTTTTCAAGATTTGCCCTTGTGACTTTCCTAAGATGCCTAGCACAACCATTGCTGACCTTTTCCAAAAAAGCCAAATCTCTATCTGTTACCGATAAATGCTGGGTTTTGTCATCAACGGTGAATGAGCAATCTTTTAACGTAAATTGATCGCCGGATTTTTTGTCGTTCTCACTATTTGTTGAAAGACAGTATTGCGTTTTGTTGTCTGATAAGATCTGCTTTTTCACCGTGCATACTGTCTCGAATTCGTTCCTAAATTGGCTGTCTCCACTGTACTCCAGAGTGGAGAGAAGCTTGTAATGGTGTACGTTTTCGCGTTGTGACGCCATGCTAAATCTGCCGGACATTAATAATACTGCTACGCTCATTAAAATTGCCAGACAGAATGCTCGTTCTCCCCATATTTTACTTCGCTTGTTCATAACTGTCCCCTTTCAATGATTTGTTTAAGAATTAGGATTTGGTTATTAAAATACCTACCCATCAAAGAAAACAATGATTACATTACCACCATACTGAAATCTGTCAATATTAATTTTGGAAAACTTTTAGATTTTTTTGCTCGGTAAACTTTTAACGTACGGACAAGTGACATCTATTATAATTGTTCCCTTTCAATGATTCGTTTAAGAATTAGGGTTTGGTTATTACAACACCTACCCATTGAAGAAAACAATAATTATTTTGCCACCATATTGAAACCTGTCAATATTAATTTTGAAAAATTTTTAGATTTTTTTGTTCGGCAAACTTGTAACGTACGAACAAGTGACATCTATCATATTTCAAGGTGTTAATACATAAAACACGAACACTCAGCTTTTTTTATAATGGGGAGGATGGGGGGCGTAGTCAAGGGTGCATCCTTGTCGTTGCAATTTTACATAAAAGACAGAAGTAAGGTAGTATATTACTTGATGCTCAAAATTATATAATAACAATATCTCGGCTTCTTGAAATCACCAGCTAAGTTCTTATCAGGTGCCGATGGCACATTGTCTATATGAATGAGCTGGTAAAAAAGCGTGCATTTTTTTTTGATGCTACTTGAGTGCATTCGTAATTCAGCATAAGACCAAAAGTAATTCAGTACATTATTTCTTTGGCCAGTACAGGCATAAAACTTGAACGCCGATGCACTCACTGCTATCGAGCAAGTAACAAAATCCGCTCTGGGATTCGCTATCGTGTTATCAGCAATGTGAAAAGGTCAACATAATATCACAGCGACGAATGAGGTGTCCCTGGTTTGGTAGTGCCTGGACGATTAGGCCCCACGGGATTGGCCGCGGCAGAGACAAAAGCGACCGGCTTATCTCGCAGAGTATTTTTATATGCTGAGGTTAAGCTACCATAAAGGAAACATCTTCTTTAGATCTGCTGGTTGGAAAGGCTCCAAAAGCAGCATTGAGGACGTAGCCGGCGCTTATACTTCTTTAAGGCCAATCAGCTATTGCGGCATATTGAGAGGTCTTGGAGCCGCATTAGCAGTGAGGACGGTGGTAGAAAGAATAATGCGACCGAAGGGATTATTGGGCTGGCCTACCAATTCAGAACCAGGACAACTCGAAGCTTTAAGAACATCGATAAGTTACTGGCCATTGCTACTTGTCGGAGTTTCTGTGAGGTGGTGATGGACTGTGAGAATTACAACAAGTGCTTTGACAGTCGCCGGTTAGGCCTGGCTTTGAAAAAATCTCCCACAATTCTTGGAATGGGGTTGGAATGGATATTCACACAAAAAGGGTTGACTTTTTTAATTTATACTTGTTAGATGGGATAAATATATCAGAACAATTTCAATGGGGCCGTGGTGATGTATTAACGTCTGTCGTTTCTTAATTACAGAGACGTATTTGGCAGGCAGATGACCTGCAGGAGATGGAGCCATGCGAGATTCAAGCGGATGCAAGAAAAAACCAATTGAACAGGTTCAACAATCGTACTTACGTAAAGCGAAATTAGAATCTGTCAGCAGTTATATTTCTGAAAAGAAGAATACTCAGGACGGACTAAAGGAGCTATCTCAGGCCATAATGGAAAATGTCCACATTGGGATCACGCTGATAGATTACAACTACAAGATACTTATGGTCAACACTATGGTCAGTAGATATTTCTACAAGCCTGTCTGCGAGCTTATTGGTCGAGAGTGTTTCCGAGAATTCGAAAAAGGCGAGTCAATATGTCCCCATTGCCCCGGTAAACGAGCAATGGAAACCGGCCAGCCGGCAGAGATCGAAACCGAAGGGATAAGTGATAACGGTCCGCCACGGCGGATTCGCATCCAGGCCTTTCCAATTCGCCACGGCGGAGCGGATGGTCCGCCACGGCGGATGACAGGCTTCATCGAGATAGTAGAAGACATCACGGAACGGAAAACAGCGGAAAAGGCGATAAAGGATAACGAAGCACGATTACGCGAACTGTTTGACCAGGCTCCGATTGGCTACCACGAGCTTGACGCTAAAGGGCGCATTACCCGCGTCAACCGCACTGAGCTTAATATGCTTGGTTACCGTGCTGAGGAAATGGTTGGCCAAGAGGTGTGGCAGTTTATTGTAGAAAATGAAACATCTCAACAAGCCGTCACTGACAAGATATCAGGTGTCACACCGCCCGGCCGGGCCTTTGAACGCACCTATAGGTGCAAGGACGGAGCTACAATACCTGTTCTCGTTGAGGATTATCCTTTGAGGGACGAGACAGGCCGTATTGTGGGCATTCGCTCCACAATCCAGGATGTCACCGAGCGCAGGCGTGCAGAGGAAGCACTGCGCGTTGCAGAAGAACGCTTTTCCAAAGCGTTTCGTGCCAGCCCCGACGCCATGACGATTAGTCGGATGACGAATGGCACACTTTTCGAAGTCAACGACATGTGGGAAAAGATCCTTGGCTACAGTCAAGCAGAATCGGTCGGCACAAGTACGGTCGCGCTTGGCATCTGGAGCGATCCGGCAATACGCCAGAAAGCCGTACAACAATTGCAAGAAACTGGCTCACTGCGCAATTTTGAAACAGATCTACTGCGCAAGACAGGCGAAGTCCGCCAAGTCAGCTTGTCGAGTGAACGTCTTAAAATTGGGGGCGAACAGTGTCTGTTAACCATCATCCACGACATCACCGAGCGCAAGCGAGCAGAGGAGGCGCTACGACAGAGTGAGGAGCGATTTCGGAAAATACTTGAGAATGCGCCGTTTGGCTATTACAGAGTGGCAAAGGATGGGCTATGGCAATACGTAAATCCTGTGTGGGAACGCATGCATGGACTTTCATATGAAGAGGTGGTCGGCAAACCCTTTGAAATTACTCAGCCTGAGGATATGGTGGAACAAGCAAGAGAAAACGTCCGAAGGTCGTTGGCTGGGGAAACCATAACAGGCGAATTTGGCCGGCTCAAAAAAGATGGAAGAATCGAGTACCATAGTTTCAATATACAACCTGTTTATGACGGTGGTGAAATCGTAGCAATTGAAGGATTCATAACAGACATTACCGAGCGCAAAAAGGCAGAGCAAATGATACTGAAAGAAAAAGACAAAGCCCAAAAATATCTCGATGTAGCAGCGGTTATGATGGTGGCTATCGACGCTGAGCAAAGAGTGGGGCTAATAAACAAAAAAGGTTGCCAGATTCTCGGCTATAGTGAGGACGAAATCCTCGGCAAGAACTGGTTTGACAATTTCCTGCCCGAAAGGATTAGAGGCGATGTGAAAAAGATTTTTAATAAGATATTACGCAGCCAAGCTAATATATCCGAGTATCATGAAAACTTCGTCTTGACCGGAAACGGTGATGAGAGACTAATAGCATGGCATAATACTATACTAAGAGATGATAAGGGCGACGTCATAGCTACCCTCAGCTCAGGAGAGGACATCACGGACCGAAAGAAGGCAGTACAGGCTATACGGGAGGCTGAAGAAAAGTATAGAACACTTACTGAAAATTCGCTTACCGGTGTCTTCATCCATCAGAACGGAAAATATATGTTTGTCAATGAAAGATTTGCCCAAATTCATGGTT
>Ga0315547_1000526_pt1 | contig 37408 bp, 38 predicted proteins | sample SalMarSW160240MG_2_FD_202542 | JGI IMG/M metagenome (GOLD analysis project Ga0315547, IMG submission 202542) | Salt marsh sediment microbial communities from the Plum Island Ecosystem LTER, Massachusetts, United States - Salt Marsh Sediment SW1601-240 ...
TCTTGAGGAAGCAACTTCACAGCCTGCAGAACGTAGATTTAATAGAAGGCGACATCCTAACTGTTTCTCTTCCCCCCTTCAACAAGGTTGTTTCCGCTCCTCCTTACTCCATTTCATCTCCGCTTCTCTTTCGTCTTCTAGAAAGAAAATTTGACTGGGCAGTTCTGATTCTCCAGAAGGAATTTGCAGAGAGATTAGCTGCTTCGGTGGGAAGCAAAGATTACGGAAGGCTAACCGTTACTATCTACTACCGGGCTGACGTTGAGCTTCTGGATTATGTCCCTAGAACGATGTTTTATCCTCCGCCAGATGTGGATTCCATGATGGTACGCCTGAAGCCTCGGGGTTCCCCTTTCCAAGTGGACGATGAAGACACGTTTTTTGAACTTGTTCGAACGCTGTTTACTCAGCGAAACAGGAAGGTAAGAAACGGCTTGATTTCCTTCTTACGCAAACGTGAAATAACCGGAAAAGAAGCGGTAGAATTGGCTGACTCCACAGTTTATAGCGCGAAGAGGGTGCGGGAATTGGCGCCAGAAGACTTTGGGATTTTGACGAATGAGCTTCTCCGAAAGTTTTAGACATTCTGTATCTAAAAAGCTATGACAGATGAGTTGTGGTGTTGTTAAGGAATAGTACGTAATGATGTGATATTTTTGGCAAAGTCGTGTTGATAGATGTGGTCGAAAAAGTATAACCCGATATCTGCCTTCAACTCGTAGCCTCACCTGAACGGGTATTTACTGACCGTAAAAAAATCCCGTAGAAATCGCCGCTTTTTCTTGTTCTTTGCAAATCATTATACCGAATATAGAATAGTTTTTATAATATCTGTTTAACTATGATGAGCAGAGCAGATGAGGAATAGACAATGAAGGCTCGTAACTATCGGGAAGTAAAGGGCCAAGCCTATACACGGAAAAAATATATCCGAGGATCTCCTTCTTCAAAAATAGTGAAATTCACTATGGGTGATCCATCCGGCAGCTACAAGTATCAGGCCCGCTTGATCGCTCAGAAAGAAGTTCAAATTCGACACAACGCTCTGGAAGCTGCGCGCATAGCAGCTAACAGGGTTCTCTCAGAAAAACTGGGAAGCAGTTACCTTTTAAGGATTTTACCCTATCCTCATGTTGTGCTCAGAGAAAACAAAATGATTTTTGGAGCCCACGCGGATCGTCTTCAAGACGGAATGAGAAATGCGTTTGGAAAAGCCATAGGACTCGCAGCCAGGGTGAAAATTGGTCAATCACTTATTCTGGCTAACGTAAACGAGGATGGACTTGAAGTTGTTGCGCAGGCGTTAAAACGTGGAGGCGCCAAATTACCCACACCCTGTCGTGTAGTTATCGAGAAACTTGGGGATTAACTGAGGGAGTAGATTTGCAGGGGTCTAGCCATGAGGGCGGGACTTCCGAGAAAGAGAAACTCCTTACTTTGTTTGATGTTGATAAATCAATAAGTACTATGGGGTATGAACTTGGTTTCTGAGAATTTGATCGTTAATATTGAAGAAGAAATTGCTGCTGATGGACGATTTACTGGCGGAAAGGGATCTAGTTTAGCTAAACTGTTCCATTTATTGGGAAAGGATAACGTTCCATATGCTGTAATGGCTACTACAGAATTCGCTAAGATATTACTCAACGATCCGGCAATTGTAAAACTAGTAAAAGAATTGGATGATGCATTGGCTAAAGACGATGAGGATGAAGCTAGAAAGATTGCGGATGAAATAATTGGCTTCATTGAAAATATAAAGACTCAACCAATGCTCATTGCATTATTAGAGAAAAAAATCGAGATGCTAAAGGAGCGGGTTGGGCGGAATAGGGTTGCTGTCAGAAGTTCTGGTATCACTGAAGACTTGGCTACTGCTGCTTTTGCTGGGCAATTTGAAACATATCTTAATGTTCGGTTAGATTCTTCTAGTGTAATCAAGTATGTTTTGAAGTGTATTGCTTCTGCCTTCGGCTGGAGAGTTATAGACTACCGGCAAGATTTACGCAAGAAAAAGATTCTGGACATGTCAGAGGCTGAACTGCTTAAACAAGGTTTAATCTCTGTTGTCATCCAAACCATGGTTGATTCAGAAAAGGCTGGAGTGGCTTTCTCCATAGACCCTAATACTGGCAACCGTAATGTAGGCGTAATTCAAGCAGTTTATGGCTTAGGAGAAATGATAGTACAAGGAAAAGAGAGTGCATCTTGGACTGGTTTTGTTAAAGAACCTGAAGTCAAAGTTCTCGGAACCATTCCACCCAAAGACCCTCAAAAAGAAATGATGATTTATGACGAGAAAACCAAGTCGAATCGTGACGTTCCTGTAGGTGTGCATGATCCTAGGGTTCTTACTTTTGATGAAGCAACTCAGGTTGCAAATTACGTTACAACTATAGAAAAAAATTACAAAAAGCCAATGGATGTAGAATACGCCATTGAAAATGGCAAAGTCTTCATAACTCAAGCTAGACCAGAAACTGTCCACGCCACCAGAACAGTATTGACTCTTTTCAAGCTTAAAGCGGAACCAAAAGCGGCTCCACTTTACATTGGTATCCCTGTTGGAACAAAGATTGCGTCAGGTTCTGTCGTTAAAGCAATGGATCCTGAAGAAGCTAGGAGAGATGTTGGAGAATACAACAAGAAGGGCGTAAAGCCGATGCTTGTTACATCCATGACGACGCCCGATTGGGAAGTTATTATGAGTCTCGAAAAAGTTTCTGCGATAATTTGTGAAAGAGGTAGCCGGACATCTCACTCTGCTATAGTTTCTAGAGAAAGAGGAATTCCTTGTGCTGTTGGTGCTGTTGGCGCCCTTAGCCTAGAAGACGGAAAAAAAATCACTCTCGACTGTTCGACTGGTATCGCTAGAATATTCGAAGGTGAGGTACCTTTTGAGGTACAAGAGATCGAATTGAAGGAAATTCCGGAAACAATCACAAAGGTCTTGGTGAATATTGGCAGTCCTGATGAGGCTTTACACATTAGTCAATTGCCATCTCAGGGTAGTTCTCTTGTTCGAATCGAATTCGTTGTAACAAGTGCAGAATTACATCCAGTGTTTGCTTTGAGGGCTGACCAGCTTGGTCCTGAAAGATGGGCTGATGATGTTAAGAAAAAATACCCGTTAGTTGCATCATTAGCTGATGAGTATGTTAGAAGGTTAAAGACCGGTGTAGCAATAATAGCTGGTGCATTCAAACCACGCAAGATTATCGTGAGATTCTCAGATTTCAAAACAAACGAATACGCTTCTCTTCCCGGGGCTGTTTATTATGAAGTCGATTGCAAGTGTGGTAGAAGCATATCTTTAAAACCACAGAAAAAATGTCCTATCTGCAATTCGACATACATAGAAATCAAGAAGATCGAACTAGAATTCAAAGAAAGTAATCCGATGATTGGCTTTAGAGGTGCTTCAAGATACATTGATGACTTTTTCCGTGAAGCATACGAGTTAGAACTTGAAGCTTTTACAGAAGTACACAACTTAGGTTTGACAAACGCAATTCCAATGATTCCCTTTATCCGAACAACTATTGAGGCAGAAAAAGTAACTGAACAAATCAAAAATGCTTTTCAGAAAAAGGGCATAAAGATACCTGACATCATCTTCATGGCTGAAGTTCCTAGCATCTGTATCATTCCAAAAACATTTTCTAGATACTGTGATGGTTTCAGCATAGGAAGTAACGACCTAACTCAGCTAATCCTAGGAATAGATCGTGACAGTGAAAAAATCGCTTGGGAGTTCGATGAATCCAATCCTGCCGTGACTAAATCCATCGAAATGCTGTGTGAAGGGGCTCATTCTATGAATCCGGAAAGAACTGTGGGAATATGTGGTCAGGCACCAAGTGATCTGGGAAAAGATTTCCTGAAGTTCTTGACCATGCATCTAGATTCGATTGGCGTCAATCCCGATAAAGTTGTTGAAACTTTGCTCTCAGTAAAAGAGATAGAGACTGAATTAATCGAAGTTATTACGAGAAACAACAAAGATTACGTCAAAATAGCTGAGGAACTAGGAATAACAGAGGGAAATTCAAAGTATTTGATCAAGAAATTTGCATCAGCAGCTTGAAGATTAAATAAACATGATTAACCTGTTTTATGATGTGACGCGAAAATCAATCTTTGGATTGCGCCTGATACAATGCCCAGTAGATGAAAATAATGTCCTTTGATCTTGAAGAGAAGAGACTGAAGAGAGAAATAAAGAAACGGAAGCCTAAAATCGTGTTCTTGCAGCTTCCGGAAGGACTAAAACCAGAGGCTCCTCACCTAGCCTCCATCATCGAAGAAGCCGGAGCTCTACCAATCGTCTCATCTGATCCATGTTACGGCGCATGCGACCTAGCTATTTCTGAAGCCAAAATTCTGGGCGTGGACCTAATAGTTCATTACGGGCACACTCCCATGACTGTGCATGCTGATGTGCCAACCGTTTATGTGGAGGCAAGGGCAAAAATCAGCATCAAAGAAGCCTTAGTGAAAGCCTTGCCTTATCTTGAATCTTGGAGCAAAATTGGTTTGGTTACAACGGTTCAACATGTCCACCAACTGGATGAAGCAAAAAATATGCTTCGGAATGCCGGAAAAACCGTTTTTGTGGGGAATGCTGATCCAGTTAAATATCCTGGACAGGTGATCGGATGTGATTTTAGCAACGCCCAAACTGTTTCGGAGAAGGTTGAAGCGTATCTTTTTGTTGGCGGCGGCAGATTTCACGCCATAGGTGTAGCTTTAGCCACGGGAAAGCCCACTATAATTGCTGATCCTTACGAAAAAAGAGCGTATCCTATCCAAGATCAAGTTAGACGGGTCATCATGCAACGTTGGGGTAACATATCTGAAGCAAAGAAAGCAAAGAGCTTCGGCGTCTTGATAAGCTTGAAAAGTGGACAGATGAGGCTGAGGGACGCGATGAAAATCAAAGAAAAACTTGAACAAAATGGACTAAAGGCTACATTACTTGCCCTCAGAGAGGTTACATCCAGTGCCCTCATGCAGTTTCCCAGAATAGACGCGTTTATAAATACCGCTTGTCCTCGACTTTCCTTAGATGATGCACCGAGTTTTCGTAAACCTCTTTTGTATCTTAACGAAGCACTTGTTATGCTGGGAGAAATAAAATGGGAGGAACTGCTCAGAAGAGGCTGGTTCGGAAACGCGACCTAGAGCGGGTGCTGTCAGAGATTGAAGCCCATCCTCTGCCAAACGCTTACCTTGAGCAATACACCACGCCCTCAAAAGTGGCAGCAGAGACCCTCTACCTAGCAGCATACGTTTACGATGATATTATCGATAAAACTGTGATGGATTTAGGTTGCGGCACGGGGAGACTAGCCATAGGCGCCGCTCTGTTAGGTGCAAAAGAAGTCTTCGGCGTCGATGTGGATCCGATTGCGGTGAGGGTGGCGCAAAAAAATGCGGAAATAATGGGTGTGAAAGAAAAGACCCATTGGATTGCAGCAGACATCGATGTTGTTAAAGGAACTTTTGACACCGTCCTGCAGAATCCACCATTCGGGGTTCAACGAAGAAGAGCGGATAGAAGGTTCATCACGAAGTCATTAGAGTTAAGTAGCACAATCTACTCGTTTCACAAAGGCGGAGAAAGTAACCGAGAATTTATCAAAAGGTTTATTGAGGGGCACGGAGGAAGAGTAACTAACATATTTCCCCTGAAAATGGAAATTCCGAGGATGTTTAAGTTTCACACAAAGAGAAAACGAAGTATCCAAGTTGATCTGTATAGAATAGAAGGAAAAAGTTCATGAAAGGATCTGAAAGAAAGAGTGGACTCTTCGTTGTTCCCGGAGACTGTTTAGGCGTCATAGAAGAGTTTACGTCTGGACCCGGAACCTACGTGGAAGGCGGAATTATCCACTCAAAAGTAACTGGGCGAACTCTGCTAGACATGTTGAACAAACAGGTCTCAGTGTATCCCATTGTTCAGACAGCAAGCGTCCCGCAGGTTGGAAGCATAGTCACCGGATTGGTTTTAGATGTGAGGGACAAGAACGCAGTTTTACGCATTTTTCAGATTGGAGACAAAACTCTTTCCGGCTTTTTCAAGGGCATGTTGCACATCTCTGGTGTGAGTCACGGCTATGTAGACAACATGTTTAATGTCTGTAAAGCAGGTGACATCATGAGAGCGAAGGTGATTAGCACCGAAAACAGGTCTTTCTTTTTGTCGACAGCGGATAACGATTTGGGAGTAATCTATGCCCTCTGTTCGACATGTGGACATGCATTGCAGCCGGGAAATCGTGGGATGGGATGCTCCAAATGCGGAAACGTTGAGAGCCGAAAAACATCTCCTGATTATGGAAAAGATATAACTCGCGAGGGTGAGCAAAATGAAAGTTAAGGTTCTGAAAAGAACAGACAATGAATTGAAGATCGAAGTAGAGGGAGAGGGGCACTCCCTTCTAAATATGCTACAAAAGACGCTTTTGGAAGATAACAGCATCGAGATGGCTGGCTACCACGTGCCCCACCCCCTCTTTGACCGCGGGGTACTATATGTTCACACAAAAGAACAACAAAAGCCTGAAGCCGTTGTAAACGAGGCAACCAAAAAAGTTCTTGGTCTCAGTAAGGAGTTCCAGAAGTCTTTCAAGAAAGCATCTAAGGCGTATAAACAGAAATAAGCAAATCTTTCTGTTCGCCTCTGATCGTTTTATATGTCAAGCTTCCTCTTTGCAGTTAGGAGAAGGAAGCTGAATGCTTCAATCGTATCTTCGTTTTGCTCTAGAATTTTCAGTGCTTCTTCCATCGTCATTGAACCCCGTATCCAAGCGTATACAATCAAGGCTTCAGCAGCATCCGCCTTTTTGTGACGGTCGATCCTTGAGGGCAGAAATTTTCTCAACCCCGCTTTTTTGAAGGCCTCCGCGAGCAAGCGACCTTTAACCTTAGTCCCAGCGGGTTCTCCCTTCTTCTTAGATAACGCCAGAGAATAAAGAAAATTCACGTAGGCGTCTCCCAAGGAGGCTAGTTTCTGATCCATCAAAACTTCGCTGAGGCTTTCGTATTGTGGTATGAATGCAAACATGTGGCTCCCTTCTAACATTCTGTCTAACTTGTGACTTAGTAAAGGGGTGAATAAAATTTAAAGGCTAAGTAAGATGAATTGGAAGATGGATTGTTTTGGTTCCTAAAAGATTTCGTTCCATAAAACCTGAGATTCGAGTGTTGGGTATTGATGATGGAGGATTTGTTCCCCGCACTAAGGGAACCGTAGATGTTGTTGGGGTCGTCTATCGGGGAGGTTACTGGTTTGAAGGAGTTATGCATACCGAGATAACTATTGATGGGCTGGATGCTACAGAAAAAATAGCTGCAATGATCGAAAGTTCTTCCTACTACAGGGAACTTCGGGTTGTAGTCCTAGATGGCGTTACCTTCGCCGGCTTCAATGTGGTAGACATCAGTAAGCTCTCCCGCAGGGTAGACCTGCCTGTTATATCAGTGGTGCGAGAAAAACCTGATTTGGAGGAAATAAGAAGCGCTCTTAAGAATCTCCCGGATTTTGAGATTAGATGGCAGGCTATGGAGAATGCTGGAAAAATCTTTGAGGTTGAGACTCGAAAGGGGGAGAACCCCGTTTACATGCACATGGCAGGTATTTTGCGGGAGGATGCCGAAAAGATCATGAAAAACACATCCACACGAAGCCTCATTCCCGAGGCTTTGCGAGTAGCGGACATAATAGCTTCTGGATTAACCCGTTCAAGAGAAAAGATTTAAAAGCGTAAATTGCAATCGAGTTTGCGCAGAAAATGTGGTGAGTGATATGGAATTCTGTCCGAACTGTGGAACGCGACTAGTTTCACGTCACGAAAAAAAGGCAAAAAAAGCCGTTTTTCATCTTGTATGCCCAAAATGTGGCTATAAGAAAGAGACGGGAGATAAGCCCCCTGTTGCCCCTAAAGCCATAGAACGTTCTCCCCAAGAATCCATAGCCATTATCGGAAAAGAGGAACAAAAACTGCGCACTTTGCCCACAGTCAGGATAGAATGCCCCAAATGCGGAAACAACTTAGCTTATGCTTGGCAGGTTCAAACCAGAGGAACCGACGAGTCATCAACACAGTTTTTCAGATGCACAAAATGCAACTACACCTTCCGCGAATACAGCTGAAACATCACGCTTACTCAAAATCGGTTAAAAACATCCTCTCCCTTGTGGATGCCAAATGAATCAAACAGCTTAAATGAGAGGTAGCTTAAACATAAATGCTAACGGAGATTTGATAATGTTCAAGGCAAAAATGGCTGATGCAAAGTTTTTGAAGGATATGATGGGCGCCATTTCAATACTCGTAGACGAAGCCACCTTCGACCTCACTCCCGAAGGGATCAAACTTCGTGCCATGGATCCCTCACGGGTCGCCATGGTCGATTTCGAGTGGCCGAAAACAGTGTTCGACGAGTATGCTTGCGGTGAAAATATGAAGATGTGCATCAACATAAGCGAAATGCTGAAGTTGCTGAGGAGAACAGGAAAAGACGAATCTGTTGAGTTGTCTCTAGATGAAAAGACTGGGAAACTGAAAATTGCGATCAGAGGAAATTATTCTCGCACCTTCAGTATGCCTACTTTGGAGGCCATGGAGGAAGAGGTTCCCACTCCCAAAGTCAAATTCAATGTGAGCGCGAAGACTACGACACAGGGATTACGGGAGGCTATAGAGGATGCCAATCTGGTAAGCGATCATGTTCGAATCGAGGCGGATAAAGAAAAGATGGTTATGAATGCCACAGGCGATATTATGGGGGCTACGATCGAATTTAAGGCAGGAGACGATGTGCTCTTGGAGATGGCAGCGAAGGAGGCTTCTAAGGCTACTTTCAGCTTAAGTTACCTCTCGGAGATAGTCAAGGCTGCTGTGCCGACATCAGAAATTGTTGTCATAGAGTTTTCAACAGATATGCCCATTAAACTGGATTTCCAGCAGGAAAAAGAGGGAAAATTAAAATTTTATTTGGCTCCTCGAATAGAAGTAGAGTAGTCAAAGGTAAGGGGAGGTTAAGCAGGTACTTACTGCTTACGACCGGGCAAAATATCCCTTCATGAAAGAGGCTGCTGAACACGTAAGAGAAGTGGGTCTAGACATCAACGAGTTAGAAAGTGACTTTTTTGTTCCATTCTTGGACCGGGCAGAGGAGCGCGTTAGAACTGCTTTACTCGACGTATCTGCTTACGCGAAGAGTCAACCACGGGATGAACCACGGGAGAACGAAATTGAGATATTCTCTTTTCCAATAGCGGTTATGTTGGTTGCTGCCACAGAAGATTCTCTTATCAAAAGTAGATATTCGTTAGCCGAAGCAAAACGGGCTTCTGAGCTACTAAAAGCGGAGGAAAAAGAGAAACTGTTGGAGGTCGCCAATAACTTCAACTGGGACGTAAGACTGGTAAAAGATGTCAGCCTACCACATTATGTTTTTGCGCTTCGTTTTCCAGTTTTCTTGAAGAATGCAACGGGCTTTCACGACAAGAACTGGAAACTAGTTAATCACCTTCTGATTAACGGGGAAGTTTACCTTACAGAAAGGGAAGTAAGCCGCCTCTTGGAAGAGGAAGTGCGGAAATATATTGAAGGGAAAGTTGACACGAAGATAAAGTCTCTTCCTCCAAACATCATGGCTAGAGTGACACAATTGAGGCAACTGGCTGCAGAGAAACGAGAACAAATCCAGCTTGAAGAGATGCCGAAGCGCGTAGTGATGGAAGCCTTTCCTTCATGTATTAAGGGCATATATGATCGGGTTGCGGCTGGTCGCCCCGCTTCTCACATAGGTCGATTCGCATTAACTTCCTTCCTGTTAAGCGTTGGGATGACTGCAGAGGATGTGTTCAAGTTTTTCCGCTCCGTCTCTGACTTCAACGAACGAATGACCCGCTATCAGGTCGAACACATCGCCGGAACCAGAGGGTCAGGCACAAAATATACGCCCCCAAACTGCGCTACGTTACGCACTCACGGCATCTGCATCTCACCGGAACCCGAATGCAAAGGAGCAGTGAATCCTTTGGTTTGCTACAAACGAAAACTACGAAATGTACCTGAAGAGAAGCCAACTGATGATAGCTAAGCCTTTTTTGTATTAGCCAGTTTTAACTTTGGCTGAATTTTATTTTATTAATCGCGCCTGACAAGAAGATTGAGCAACTGTGGCAGATTAGTCCTCTTCGTATTCGCTTTTCGCAAGTTCGACTGACTGGGTGTCTTCATGTTCTCTTCTCTCCAGCCCTAACCCCTTCTTTTTCTTGCCAACTTTTTCTCTGCCCAGCATGAAACTGTATTCAGCTTCCGTTATCTCGTCGTTATCCAGCATCTCTTCTAGCTGTTTTTCGTCATAAACATCCATTGTCTCGGTTTCTTCTTCTTTTTCTTCGCGGGCACTTTTCCTTTTTTCTTTTCTCATCTTTTACTCAAAAGTACTAGTTTTTGTGTTTCATATAAAGGCATCCGAATAATCAAAAACACATTTCGCTTTGCCGCGTAAAAACCAAAAATCCTCTGACGACCTTTTCATGGTGACATTAATTCCGTTTAAATATTGTTTTTTATCTATATATCTAAACGTCGTAAAGAATGTTGGCGGAATCGTATATGTCCTCTTTATCGCAGAATTTTATCCGAGACAAATTCGCTGATTACTATAAACAGCATTCCACATCTATTCTGCCTCCATCCTCTCTGGAACGGCGGGAATTTGGTTTTTTCCTCCTTGAAAAGAGAGTTATGCTTAGGCACAAGGGCTTCAGAGACGTGGACGGTCTCAGGTCCTTGTTATGCACTGTCGTGCCTTCAGATGTTTACTATTCAAGCGCCTATTATGAACGTCCCGAGGAGGAGATGAAGGCAAAAGGATGGTTGGGAGCGGACCTGATTTTTGACATCGACGCAGATCACATCCCGACCCCATGTGCCACGGTTCACGACATCTGGGTCTGCACTGGTTGTGGCGCTTCTGGCAGGGGCGTTTCTCCCCAGAAATGTCCTACTTGTGGCAAAGGAAAGTTCAAAGAAAAGACTTGGCCTTGCGAAGTTTGTTTAGAAGCTGCCAAGGCTGAAGCGATTAAACTTATAGATGTCTTGACAGAGGATTTCGGTTTTTCCTCAGAAGTGTTAACCGTTGCATTTTCAGGGCACAGGGGATACCACGTTCATGTGGAGAGTGAAGCGGTTCGAGGGTTGGATTCGTTGGCTCGTAAAGAGATCGTTGACTACGTCATGGGAATAGGGTTAGAAGCTGAATTTCATGGTTTGGGGAAAAGCGCTACGTCCGATAGAAGGGTTTCTGGTCCAGACCTGAATGATCGAGGATGGAGAGGACGAGTAGCTAAGGGAACATACGACTTCCTACTAACTGCTTCTAAAGAAGACTTGATAAAAACGGGTCTAAAGACTCAACACATAAATCCGTTAATTAAGCACAGAGAAGCGCTTCTGAAGAGCTGGAACCTAAAAGGTCCTTGGGGAGTCGTGAAAGGTATAAGCCCAGAAACTTGGAGAAAGATAGCTCAATATGGAGTGGAAAAGCAGTCTGTTAAGATCGATACTGTGGTCACCCCTGACATCAACCGTTTGATAAGACTATCTAATTCGTTACATGGAAAAACCGGATTGAAAAAAATCGAATTCCCTATCACCGGCATCGAAGATTTTGATCCTCTTAAGAGCGCAGTAGCCTTTAAGGAGGGGGAGATAACTGTTCTTGTTTCAGAGGCTCCTCAATTCAGGGTGGAGGACGAAATCTATGGTCCGTTTGAAAGGCAGAAAGTTGAACTTCCCACTGCGGCAGCGTTGATGCTGCTATGTAAGGGTGTGGCAAAGGTTGTGCAGTAAACTTGTATGATGAACTCTATGAAGTGTGGAAAAAGGAAAAAGAAACTCTGGAGATTCAGCGGCTTCCGAAGAACTTCTACGCCAAAATTGCTGCTTACATCAAAAAAATGAAGGAGGAAAATCGGATGTTAGACAAAAAAACAACAAAAGCTAAGCTGCTGGATAGCGAGTTCGAAAATGTCAAGATTATTGTTGGCGAACTTCTTCAACGTCGCTATAAGAAATTTCTGGAAAAAGCTTTGGCCCGAGAAACCGTTGCCAGAGACGCCTTAACTGAAGAGGAAAAAAAGTTGTATGGAGAAGTTTTGCCATTAGCCGAGGCTTACCATGCTTTCTCCAAAGATATTCTCCGCGGGCATTTATCAAACGTCGAAAAGGATGCGAAACAAACGCTGATGGTTCTACGTTTCGTTCAGAAATTTCCAGCCTTAGTTGGGTCTGATATGAAAACTTACGGTCCCTTTGCGCCAGAGGACATAGCAACGCTGCCTCCCGAAAATGCTCGAATCCTCATTAAACAAGGGGTAGCCATAAAAGTAGATTCAAACTAACCGACAGAATAGGTTAACGCTGTATAATTAGCAACGCAATCTTGCAAAATGCCTAGCCGCGATTTTTGCACTCTTTACTCAAATAGTCTGATGTACATTCGTGACTTGTTCATCCTTCCATCAAACTAAGGTACAAAAATCGGCAAAAATGTATCGAAATGAACACTGAAGCATCACCCCCTTTTAAGGAAGCGGGCAAAGAATGCATCAAACTTTTAAAGGACTTATCACAAAATACTGTATTATGAAACCACAAAAGCTCCTTAGACTAGTAAGTGAGATGCTGAAAAATTCCAAGAAAAGCGACAGAGAATTAGCCGGCATCTTAGGAGTCTCGCAGCCCACTGTATCCAGAACTCGAGCTAGAATCGAAAAAGAATACATAAAAACCTACACCATAATTCCAGACTTTGAGAAACTTGGTTACCAAATAATGGCGTTTACCTTCGCAAAAACGAAAGCTTACCCAGACGTATCTGCAGAAATATCAGGAAAGTCCAAGGAATGGGTATCCAAACGCCCTAACGTCATCTTCGGCGCTGGCGGCGAAGGCCTTGGAAAAGACTTGGTTCTGATATCATTTCACAAGAAATATTCAGCATACGCCGAGTTCATGCGATCCTTCGCCATGGATTGGGGAAATTATCTGGATAACTTCGAATCGTTCCTCGTCAGCATAGGGGCAGGATACAAGTTAAGAGATTTCGATCTAAAATATCTGGCAGACGACATATAGGCATCTGCGAGACCGCCTATCTGTGCACGACTTCCAAAGCACGGATTTCATAGCAGAGCATTTATTCTTTAACATAGAGAATGCGTCCTCGACAGTTTTTCTGTGGTCAAAGGCGATCTCCAGATTTTTTGTTTCTGCCTCAGAGAAGCTGTTGACTGCCTCAACTTTGGCTCTCGGTTTGGTTTCTCCATCCACAATCTTGCACAAAAATGCGATACTTACGGCATGTTCCCTAGGGTCCCTCTCTGGGTCATCATAGATTCCAACAAGGCTTTCCTTTAAGGAAGGATAAAAAAGCTCGACTTTCAGATTGGTTTTTGTAAAGGCTACTCTCTTCAGGGTGGTTTCAAAAGTTTCCTTAAATTGTACTCTTCCTTCAGGCAGGTGCCATTTTCCTCCTCCGACAATGCCTTTTATTCTTTTGGCGAGAATTATTTTGCCTTCTGAAGTTACTATAACCTGATTAACATCCACGTACGCGTTTTTCTGGGTGGTCATTTTGATCAGAAATAAAATAACCTAATGTTTGCAGTTAAAATATTCTATTGCATCACGCTCAAAATTCATGTAGCCATTTTTCCATAGAATTAGAAAGCTACGCTACTTTTTCTGGTGTGGATTTCGGTTTCTTTCCAGAAACAGATAAATAGTAATTAACTATCATCCAGAGGCTCATAAACAACCCCTTTTTTATTTTTCTCTTTTTAATCCGGAGGTAAAGTTGTGCTTGAACAGAAGATGACCCAAAGTGCTATTTGCCACAAAATTTTCGGATCTGGAACTAAATAATTGAAATTTGTGATATTAAAATTAACCTCGAAATTTACAAATTGAGCGCAAATTCAATCAACAACTATGAGGAAATTGTAAATGAATATGACGTTGAAATTTACTTATCACTGGGCTTAGGCGTGAAAACATTATTTCCTTCATTGAAATCTGATCATAAGTAAGTAGATTTAAAAACAGTAGAAAAAAATAACCCATTCGCATCGGAAAAAATCTTATTAGCTGTATAACTCTTAAGGTGAATTTGGATAAATATGTTATCTCCGTTAGAATCTTTATTGACATTTCTCTTCAAAACACTAGATGGGACTGACGAGTCTAAGATTGAAGGGAGAACTAAGCTGCAAAAGATAGTCTATCTAAGTAGCAGACCTGATAATATATTCAATTTTCGTTTTGTTGGATACCATTATGGTCCTTATAGCCGAGACCTGCAGGAAACTATTAGCAAAATGTTAGCTTTCAACCTAATTAGTGAAGAAGAGGAAGGGCTTAATCACAATACAAGATACAACTATCAATTAACACCCGAAGGAATTGACTATGCAAAAAAGATTTGGAATAACGTAGATGAAGGATTAAAAGGACGAATAGAAAAATTGGCGACTACTGGAAAAGAGATAAATGGGCATCCATTGAAGGAAGTATTGGATCAAGCTTATGCGACCGCTAAGCGTGAGGGAATCCTGTAGTTTTGAGGGGGCGCCCCTTGAGTTCTTTGAAGTCATGCATAAAAGCAAATGAAAAAAATGGTTCAAATTAAAAGATCCATCTACAGTTAAATTTCCAAAAAAAGACAAAATATTACATGATCCAATTCATGGAACAATTAGGTTACAGAAACCATTAGTTTTTCTTATTGATTTACCTTGTTTCCAACGATTAAGACGGATACACCAGCTCGGTTTTACTGATCTTGTCTATCCTGGTGCCCATCATACACGGTTTGAGCATTCAATTGGTGTAGCATATTTATCAAAACTTTTCTTATCGAACATGCAAAATCATGATGACAATTTAGACGGTGTCCTTTCACCAGAAATTATATTTGAGAGTCAAATTGCCTCTCTTTATCATGATATTGGTCATCTTCCATATTCACATGTTACTGAAACTCTTTTAGTCGGAAGTCAAGAAATTGTAGACATTGTGGAAAGTCAAAGATTGGAAAATGTAAAACCTCATGAAATTTTAAGTAGCGAATTTGTGAATGGGAATTATATATCTAAGGCGATAGAACGGATAAATAGCGAACTGAGCTTTAATTTAAATGCGAAATCTATTAGTGGTCTTATCTTAGGGAATCCTCCTGAAAAAGACACCCACAATAGATTTTTAGGTCAATTGCTTCATGGAGCTGTCGATGTAGATAGAATTGACTATTTAACCAGAGATGCTAGATATACCGGAGTTCCTTTTGGTAAGATTGATCTTGGAAGATTGGTTCAAACAATTACTGTAAATAAGGGATATAGAGATGGCTTTGATCTTGTAGTTGATGTTAAAGGTATTCAAGCAATAGAATCATTGATAGTTGCTAGAACTTTAATGTATTCTTCTGTATACCATCATCATACCTCTCGAGCCTGTTCAGTGCTTTTTCAAAGATTAATCTTTAGCCTCTTTAATAAAAATGGAATTAACCCTTGTGAATTATGTACTTTTGATGATGTATCTTTGTTTAATGAGATAGAAACGCATTCTGATTATTCAGACAAGCTCAACTCTTTTAGATATAGAAATATCCCAAAAACCGCAATCGCTCTTAAGGGAAGCAACCTTAGCCTCCTCAGTTTTGAGCGATTCATAAAAGATTTAGATCTTGAGGCGCTTATCACTATAGAATCAGAAATCGATAATGAAGTATTGCTTGACATTCCAAAATACGTCAAATATGATGAAATCGACATGCATGTGATGATTTCAAAAGATGATGTAAAGCCAATATCAGAATTTTCAAGTATAGCAAAAGGTATTGAAGCCAATAGGAACTTGAGTTGGATTGGCTATGTATTCGCTAAGGCAGATTCAGAGAAAGTAGCTAAATCTGCTAAAAAATATTTTGAAGAAAACTCTGTTGGCATAAGAGTTTAGTTGAAACAACTAAAATCTTTCTTTGGAATGTCGTCTGGATCTTTTATACCCTAAGTTGAATGAAAAACATGACTGTTATAGCAGAACCACATAGAACAATATACGAAAATCCTATAAAAAACGAAGAGAACGAACTAAAACTGCTTGGCAACGCCTTTAAAGAAATGATGAAAAATGAACTGTTAAACGCAATGATGCCAAAAACTACATCAACTGTTTATGAGCCTCTAGAAACGCATAAATAGTAATTAAGGGGGCTGTTTTATACCTAACTAGTCAGTGATCGCGATGAACGCACCAAAAGAAATCAACACATACTGTCCCAAGTGTCAATCTCATCAAGTTCATACTGTTTCCTTGTATAAGGCAGGGAAGAGGAGAGCCTTAGCCAAGGGAGAGAGACATCATGAACTGCGGGAAAAGAAGGGGTATGGTGGACAGAAGTTTCCTCGTCAAAGAACGTTTGCAAAAACGACTAAAAAACAGACGCTGAAGCTCAAGTGTAAGAACTGCGGCTATAGCAGACATAAGAAAGGGATTCGTCTTAAGAAGTTAATTATCGCCTAAAATGGGGTGAAAAGAAATTGAGTGAATGGGATGAAGTTATACCGAAACCTAAAAGCAGGTTCTATCGAATAAAATGTCCTGACTGTGGAAACGAACAGTTCGTCTTCAGCCACGCTACGACGTTTGTCCACTGCAACGTGTGTGGAGCGATCTTAGCAGAACCTTCCGGCGGAAAGACAAAAGTCAAGGGAGAAATCACCGCCATCCTAGAATAAACGGGCGGAGGATAAAAGAAAATGGGATTGAGGAGACCTGAATGGCCTGAAGTAGGCGATTTGGTAATAGCTAGTGTTGTGAAAATAACCTCCTATGGTGTCTACGTTAAACTGGATGAATACGACAAGGAGGGTCTCCTACACGTTTCTGAGGTTGCTTCTCGGTGGGTAAGAAATATCCGAGATTACGTTCGTGAAGGACAGAAAGTTGTGCTTAAAGTTCTGCGGGTCCACCCGGAAAAGGGGCAGGTTGACCTCTCACGCAGAAGGGTTACAAAACGAGATAAAAAGGAGAAGCTTCTGTCTTGGAAGAAGGATCGAAAAGCGGAGAGTCTGCTGCGGACTGCCGCTGAAAAATTGAACATTTCTTTTGAAGAAGCTTACGAGAAGGCGGGGGCGCTAATAGAGAAGGCTTTTGGGGAGCTTCATGAGGGGCTGGAGAAGACCGCGAAAGACGGAGTAGATGTTCTGCTTGAGCTGGGAATCGACAAAGAATTGGCAGTTACCCTAGAGGCGATTGCGAAGGAAAAGATCCAGATATCCTTGGTGAATGTGAAGGGAATCCTAGCGCTTCAGAACCCGAAGCCGAACGGGGTGCTCATCATCAAAGAGACCCTGAAGCACGCTAAAGAAGTTGGAGAATCAGAGGGAGCAGATGTGGCACTCTATCTGGTTTCACCCCCCAACTATCGCATCGTGGTTTCGGCTGAGGACTACAAAAGCGCGGAGAGCACCTTGGAAAAAGCCACCAAATCTGCATTGAAAACTATCGCAAAGAGTGGAGGAACGGGCTCCTTCAAAAGAGAGAAATAAGTTCCCTTCAAAACCTGCTTTTCTGGATAAAGCCCAGCAGTTTTCAGGAAAAAGTACTGTTTTCAACAATGAAGTATTATTAGTCTCCTAATATGATTAAGAAAATGAGAGTTGGTGGGGGTATCTCCGCTTTCTTTGGTTTTGGGGGAAAATTTGATATAAGCAGCCTTTTAACCAAGAAAGGTCAATAAGGCGCCCGTATAATTGTTGGAAACGTAAATAGGTGTGGTCGCATAAATAGTTGTGAACGTCCAAAAACAATATGGGAGAACGGTTGAAACGGGTGGGAATGATGGTTTGGCTGCTTAGAAAATGTGTAAAGTGCGGAAAGTATACGCTGAACCATGAAAGCTGTCCCATTTGTGGAGGTAACTTGCGTATACCGCATCCGGCTAAATTTTCGCCTGAGGACAGGTATGCGAAATATAGACGAGCAATGAGAGGTTATGGTCAGAATGAAAACAACAGTCATTAAGGAACTAGTGAACGTTGAGCTGAAGAATCCGATTCTGGTGGAAGGGTTTCCTGGATTAGGTATGGTGGGAAGCATAGCCACACAATATCTTGTTAAGCAATTGAAAGCGCAAAAACTGGCAACTTTGTATTCTCCCCACTTTCCCTACCATGTTCTCGTCGACAAAAAAGGAGGCGCTAGGCTTCTCCGCGGGGAATTTTACTTGTGGAAAAACGAGACCGGAAAAAACGACTTCATTTTATTAACTGGGGACAGCCAAGCCCAGACAATTGAGGGTCAGTTTGAGGTAGCCAACAGCATCCTCGACTTCGCTGAAAAGAAAAAGGTGAAAACGATCATAACTCTTGGCGGATACAGAAACGAAGTTGAAGACACCCCGAAAGTAGTCGCAGTATCCACAAATCCCGCTCTCTTTAAATTGGCTCTGAAAGCTAGGGCGATATCCAGCGACGCAGGAACTCCCATTGTCGGTACAGCTGGTTTGCTTCTAGGGTTGGCGAAATTCAGGAAGATAGATGCTATTTGTCTCTTGGGGGAGACTCGCGGCTATTTGCCTGATCCGAAGACTGCGAAGAGTGTTATCGATGTTCTGCAAGGAATCCTTAATGTTAATGTTGATTTGAAGGGATTGGATGAGGAGATAGAGCGGTCTAAAGAGATTCTGGGTAGAATGCAGGACATTGAGAAGAGACGAGTTAAGTATATGGAGAAGATGCGCAGGGTAGAAGAGGAGCGAATCACCTACATTTCTTGATGTCTGCTGTTAATCATAGTTGACTTTATATACACATACTGCCGCTGCGAAGTAATCGTTCTGCCCTGACCTTGGAATCCATTGTAACTGTTCCCCAGGGGTCTGTGAAAAATATGCTGGCTCAAAGTGTTCTAATTGGATGTCTGAACTGCCAAAGACAAGTGTGTCGCTTGCGTAGTGCATTAGTTTGTATATAACGGTGCTGTTTCCCAGCTCGTTTGCTACCAGTTCATCCTCACCTTCATCATATTGTTGGTTATCGTTTACGTCTATCCAATCTGTTCCCAATGATGTATAGTTCCCGTAATCGCTATCATCTAATCCGCCAATCCGCGCCATCCATCTCCACTTGCCTTCATCACCGTATCCTGCGTCATATATTGTCTCGGATTGCCCGTCTGTTGCAAAGGTGTGGAAAACCAAAACATACGTTACATCATATTCTTTCAGGAATTTGATGGCTTCAGTTTCGTTTGACATAAACATTTGTCCAATCAAGCTTATCTGGGTACTATTTACTGTGCCGTTATCTGCAAGAGTTGTTTTGTTGGCGATAGTCGTAATCCAGTATCCGTAGTCCCACCAAGCTGCCACCACATCAGTCTGTTCCAGATTAACCCGCATCCAGTTGAGGGTATCTAACCAGTCGCTAACTTGGGCCCTAAGAGGCAAACTCGAAGCGGCAATGGTTGTAGGCGAATATGCACGTTCTATGACTCTAGGATGGTCAGAGCCCGTGCTTGACAATACAAAGGTAAACATCAACAGGAGAAACATCAAAATAATAAAGGCTGCGCTGAATTCCTTGCCCACACGAGACCTGAAACGCATTTTACGCCTCGGGATTTTAGGGCTTTCCCGCAGAATGGTAACAAAGGGTTTGACCAATTGAACCAAAGCTAATGCCCATAAGATGCTCAAGGCTGGAGCCATGAGCAAACTTAACCTAACCATGGAACCGGCAAAGTAGATGGATGTCAGACCGAAGATTGCGAGGAAAATGTTGCGGTTTGTGGGATTCTGCACAGCGAAGAACAAACCGACAGGTACGAAGAGGACTCCTATGCCTAAGTCATAGTAAAATGATCCCCAAGTGGCAGCTTTGTGTTCTTGTACAGACTGCACAAGTTGTTGTACAACACCTTCACCTATACGTTCAGAGGGAAATATAACTGAGATGAACTTGGCTTCTAATTCCCCAGTTAACCCGAGGCTATAAAGCCCAACGAACAAGACTGCAATAAGAGCTAAGAAACCAAATACAAAAAACACTTTACTCCTAGTGGTTTTGATGCGCCGAGAAACTTCAATTATGCCCAACAAAAGGAACATTCCAGCCACTGCCAACACTGTAGGCTCTTTTAGAAACGTGAGGCCTAGCTTTGGTACATTTACGGCTATTAAAAGTGCCACGCCAAAGGTTGTGCCGTAGGAAAGAAAGAGACGGGATGAATATCGCCGTAGCAAGATTAGAACAAGTACGAAAATCAATGTAATTCCGAGGGGATATCGTGCTGCTCCCCACGACGCAAAGAGGTAACCCAGCGATAATCCTCCAGCAACTGCATATGTAACTGTGCTTTTGAGAGGTCTTTCGGAGTCAATGGACCTTAGGAAGAAGAAGATGAACAAGAGGATGCCGAAGATTCCGACGGTTTCATCGTCAAAAAAGCCAAGGGAGGTACGGCTAATATACGGTGAACTTAGGGCTAAAAAGAAAGCTGAAAAAAGACCCACCTCTTTACCGCCAATGTCTCTTCCCAAAAAGTAGATAACCAAAACAGTCAACGTCGCCATAATCACTGGAAATATTATGCAGAAATTGAAAACTGGATCAGCAGTTAGGGGATGATAGATGTTTGAACTGAGGATCGCCGCTGGAGCAAGATTCAGCGCATTAGCTATCTGATAAAAGAACGCTGCTGTTGCTGCCAGACCCGGAAAAAGGGATTTTGAAACGGCGAGTCCGTTAGGATACCAGCTCATCGTGTCTGTCCATGATGTCCAGGCGAAGAATCCGTTGTCAACCATGTGCTTGGTTAAACGGTAATGAATGTGGGGGTCAAATTCCGAGAGCTGGAAACCCCACTGTAGCGGAAGCAATCTGATCATGGCTGCTATAACAAGGATGATGAGAAGTAGAGATATGTGCAGCAGAGAAGAATGAGATATTCGGAAGCGGAGAGCTCCAACGCTCATTAAGGCATTAACAGCTTTATCTTTACTAAACAAATTACTGATCTTCACTGCAACCCCTTCTCTCGTCAATGAAAACAATAAAATCCTTTATTTCTCTTGTGGTCTCCACTGTTATCAGCTCCTTTTTCTAGAGAAGAAATATTTTAACTTTTCACCATGCGCTCAAACAAAAACGTAAAGGATAGCAACTTGAATACAAAAAACCTAATTTGGAAGGTCCTGCCGCCCCCATCAATTACCTATTTGACCTATTTCCGTTTGATAACCTTCGGAACGTAGATAATACAGGCTCCACATATAGGGCACTGCCTAGGCTCCACTTTGCTTTCATCAGCCCATTTATATCCACACTTAAGACATACCCACTCTGCCACGCTCATCACTTCCCTCAAATCTCGGTATCTACATTGAAGCACTTAATTTTTTCTATCACAAAGAAGCATTTGCTGTAAAGAACCTTCTGGGACTGTAGCCTTCAGCGTCTTCTACCTGTTTCGCCGGCAGATTTAACCTCAACTTTTTTCGGTACAAAGGATATCTTTTTGCCGCATTTAGGGCATTTACCATCATGGATCTGAATTATCTCGTCTGGGGGTTTCAAGTCTGAGCCTTCGTAGAGAATAAAACCGCATTTTTCGCAAATTACCTTTTGAGGCAAGGTCTCACAGCCGTTGTAGACCGAAATACAATCGTTACAAGCTATTTATATATTACGACGAAGCGCAGAGGCTCTTTAGAGCGTGTTTTTTCTATTTGCTGAGCACATTAGCGTGACCTCAGCTAAAGCTCCTTTTTTGTTCGATCGTCAGAGAATCCATTCCGATTGTTTATGCTGTTGCGTTTCTGTGAACTGTAAATATAGTTGCTGGTCGTAAATCATGTATAGAGTTTTAAGTGTCTGAAGGAGAATGGAAGGGGTGCGCCGATGGGAAAATACACCCTGATAATCACCGAAAAACCAGATGCCGCTAAAAGAATAGCAGAGGCACTTGATAGTCAGGGGAAACCCAAGAAGCTTAAGGAAAACGGCGTACCCTATTTTGTCGCTCAAAGGAACCGAGAACTCGTTGTTGTTCCCGCTCTCGGACACCTCTACACCATCGTTCACGAAAGAGGAAAAAGAAACTACTATCCAGTCTTCAACTTCAGGTGGGCACCGCGACACTTGGCAGAGAGAGGCGCGAAAGCGATTCGTAATTGGGTTGAAACGTTTTCGAAGCTGTCCCATGATGCTGACGAGTTTGTGGCGGCTTGCGACTATGACATTGAAGGGAGCCTCATCGGCTACTGCATACTGAAGTTCGCCTGCGGCGACAAGGAAACTTCAGCGAAAAGGATGAAATTTTCTACTCTCATGAAAAGTGAGTTAGAGAAAGCTTACGAAGAGCCTCTTCCCCACCTCGATTTTTCCCTCATAGAAGCCGGAAGAACGAGACATGAAGTGGACTGGCTATACGGCATAAATCTTTCACGAGCATTAACTTTGGCAGCGCGTCGCTGGAGCGGCAGATACTCCACCTTGAGCACAGGAAGAGTGCAGGGACCCGCCCTCCAGTTTCTGGCTACAAGAGAGAAGGCAATCCGCAGCTTTGTGCCCACCCCATACTGGCAAATAAACGCTGAGGTTGAAATCTTAAACTCTGTAATTGAGGCAGAATATGAAAGAAAACGAATTGAAACAAGGGCGGAAGCAGACGCTGTTGTGCACGCCTGCGCAGGCAAAACTGGGGAAGTCATGAAGGTTGAAGTGAGAAAGGTTCATCAGAAGCCTCCTATCCCCTTCGACGTAGGCACGTTACAACGGGAAGCCTACAGCCTCTTCGGCTACACTCCCCGACGCACCTTAGGAATCGCTCAGCGTTTATATCTTGACGCTTTAATCTCGTACCCTAGGACAAGCAGCCAAAAACTTCCTCCAATAATCGACTACAGAAAGATCCTCAACTCCCTCAAAAGACAATCTGGATACAAACGGTTAGCCTCAAAACTTCTAAAAAAGGAAGAACTGAAGCCACGAGAAGGCGCCAAACAAGACCCCGCCCATCCGGCTGTATATCCCACAGGAAACCTGCCGGAAAAGCCCTTGGGAATACCCGAGAAGAGGGTTTGGGACCTTATTGTCCGGAGGTTCATGGCTGTTTTCGGGGAGGAGGCACTCAAGGAGAGCCTAAAGGTTCGCCTAGAGGTGAACAATAATGCCTTCTTTTTGAGGGGTAGACGGATTCTGAAGGAAGGCTGGATGGAATTCTACAAGCCCTACGTCAGGGCCGAAGAGGTGCTCTTGCCTCCTATTAAAGAAGGCGATAAGGTTCGGCTAAGGCGGGTCATACGGGAAGACAAGTTCACCTGCCCCCAGCCTCGCTACAATCCAAGCAGTCTCCTGAAGAAGATGGAGGAGCTTGGAATCGGAACAAAGGCGACCCGAGCAGACATCATTCAGACTCTCTACAATCGCGGCTACGTCAGGGACGAGAGAATCGTGGTGAGTGAGCTGGGCTTCGATGTCATTGATGTTCTCGGCAGGTACGCTCCTGCTGTAACCTCGGCGAAACTAACTCAAGAACTTGAGGGTAAAATGGAGCAAATCCAAAACAATAGAATGAAGAGGGAAACGGTTCTCGCAGAAGTTGTTGAACGGCTGAAGCCGCAGCTTGAACAGTTCAAAGAAAACGAAGAGCCTATAGGTGAAGCCTTGACCAAAGCCACCAAGAGAGCGCGAATACAGGAGCGAATCGTGGCAAAATGCCCAAATTGTGGCACAGGCAAACTGATGATTATATATTCACGAAAGACCAGAAAGCGCTTCATAGGCTGCAGCAACTACTTCAAGGGTCTCTGCAACACATCTTTTCCTCTTCCTCAACGTGGAACCGTCAAACCCACAGGTAACAATTGTAAAGCATGTGGGTGGCCTCAGGTGCTGGTGTGGCTCAGAGGCAGGAGACCTTGGAATCTGTGCTTCAATCCCGACTGCTCCCTTAAATCGAGGAGGAAAAAACCGTGAAGTGCATTGTTTGTGACAGAGAAGCCTTAGAGAGTTACTGTGAGTTCCACGGAAAAGCTTATCGAAACGTTGTTCAGAAATTTGAGGATTGGAAACGGGCTACAGGCGTCTCTTGGAAGGAATATTTAAAAGAGCTTGTGGAGAATGCATACACAGGCACTTGGGCAAAAGAAGTTGCAGAGGATTTATTGAAGAACACGGATGGATGAACTATGTCAAAGTGGTTTAGTAAACAAATCTCCTCCTTTGCATTTTCGTTGCAAAAAACCTACGAGAAAATAATAACTGCTAAGCCCTCCTTATTCGTTGTCGGCGCCTCGGCGGTTGTCGTTTCCCTCTTTCTGCTGGGCGGAGGAATCTACGACATCTTGACAACTGATATCGCCGTAGCATACTTCCCTCCGGGTGGTAAGATTATTGTTTTTTATCCCTCCCTAGCTGAGCAGTTTCTCTTAGAGAGCATGCTTGTCATGATCTTCGGTGCTATAGGGTTCACGGGCTTTCTCATAGCACATCGAAGCACCAAGTACGCTTATAGCCCCCGCCAAGCATACCGCTTCCTTCTGGTTGGCTGTGTTCTGCTCATTATAGGCTATGTTCTTATTGAAAATGGTTTGATATCCAAATTCGGTCTCTAGCCTTCGCATGCTACACGCCAAAGCCACGTAGCGTCACCTGTTTTTTTCCTTTGTTTTTCATATTCAAAAGAGTAGCCCCCAGGTTTGTCATCAAATGTATCGGGATTGTTATCAGAAGGATTATCAGAGCCGCTGGCAAGGAAGGGGGCGAAACCGGAATGGAAAAGAGGAATGCTCCTAATATGAAGTCGATCTGATCCGCTACTGGAAGGGAGCTCCCGGGAGAACGGTCTAAACGCCGCTTAATGAAAGACTCTATCAGGTCACCTGTTAAAGCTCCTAGAGATAACACAAATCCAAGGAATATAGTGTATCGGAACTGAGTGCCATATTGAAAAAGAACATGTTCAAAAAGAAGCGTTTGCACTAAACCAACTAACGTTCCCACAATAAGACCCGCCAAGAAGCCTCTAACTGTCTTGTGGGAGCCAAGTAATGGTTTACCGTCCAAGAAACTCTTGCCGAAATCCATTGGCTGGCCACCGCCGAAGATCACAGGGGCTGCATTGGCGCAGTAAGCTGGGAAAATAAACCATATGGCGGCGGCGATGGCAATCATTATTTCCGTCATGTTCTTTCATCCCTTATTCTTACTGGAAGAAAATAACTCTAGCGTCTGTAATCGGTTATTCCTGTGCTTTCTATCTTGATGTAAATGAATCCTGTTCCTTTGATTGATGGATGTTTTTCACGGAGAACCTTTATGACCCGTGTTTGGCCTGTTTGTTTCATGTCAAGCACAACTTCTGACCAATAGTTTAGAACCCGTGTTGCCACAGGCTTCATTTCAATCGTTTCTCCAAGAGGAACGCTTCTTACTTGACTAATAATAAGCGCTGCCACTCCACAAGTTTTGACGATTTGGGTCAAAACCGCTAGTTGCCTGTTCAACTCACGGTTCGCAGCATACGTTTCTTTCGGGTCATCAAGTTCAACGCGATATAATGATGTGACAGTGTCGACGACGATTAACCCAATTTTGTTGGTTATAACCTTTTCAAGCTGATCTATTGTTCTGGCCTGTTCCTGAAATGTTGTTGGTCTCATTATGATCATAAGGGGCGAGATTTTCTCGTAATCGTACTCAGCTATCTGTGACAGGCGCTCATAAGAAAAGGTTCCATCCGTGTCTATGAAAAGGGACTTGATGCCTCTCCGCGCGCAATTAACTGCGCATTGAACAGCGAGAGAGGTTTTGCCTGTCTCCGCTTCTCCATAGACAAGGGAGACACGTTCAGCAGGGAATCCTCCTCCTAACAATTTGTCAAGCGAAATGCAACCTGTTGGAATGAGTCTCTGCAATGCCCGCACACAAGAAGCGAAGTATAAACTCAGGAATTATAAGCCTTCTCTCTGCTGACATCCTTTCAGTGAAGAATCTTTCGTAACATATTTAAGCGGAAAAGGAAGACAGGAGAGTCACGCAGGGTTCAAAGTTATGCATACACATCTCTCTCCATTCTTTAATCGGTCGTTTCTTCTGCGTGGAACATGGAAAGTGTAATCACATGAAGACAAAAATAGCCGTTGCAACTGTTCATGGAAGAGCCTATTACGAACTTGTGAAAGAACTGAAGAAACAGGGTTTGTCCTTCTTGAGTCTAAAGCCTTGGGATCCTGTTCCATTAAATATCAAAGTGGTTATAACCACTAGAGACGAGAGCCATCTGATTTCACATCCTCAGATTCTGCCTTTCGAGCAGGGATCAAACCCTGAATCTGTTGTGGACAAGGCAATTCTGATCATTCAAGGAAAACAAGGCTACGAAAAAGTTGTTGTCGGAGTGGACCCAGGTAAAACCTGCGGCATAGCCGTTCTAGGTGACGCCAAAATCTTAGAAACCCTAACATCTTCAAACATAGAAGATGCAGCCCACCTCGTTGTAGACAACTTAAAGAGGTTTCCATCCGAGGTTAGAGTGGTGCGGGTGGGTAACGGGCCTCCTGAATACACCAAAAGTTTACTCAGTTCATTGGATGAAGATCTGCCAGAAGAGACTTTGATGGAGATAGTTAGCGAAGCAGGGACAAGTCGGCTCATGAACAAGTCTGCGAACCGCAGAGTGTTAAGGGACGCTGTTTCCGCCATAGAAATCGCGGGAAGAAAAGGCCGAATTTTATCGAGGAAGAATGTTTAATGAAACATGTTTTCAAGAAAGGAAAGACTTTGCTTGTTGATGGTCCTGCTTCCGTGAGTCTTCTCTCCGGAAAGATAAGCGTTCTGGGAGCGCCTCTTCACATCAGCGAGAAACTCGTAGTCAGGGAAGGAAAACGCTTGCCATTATGGGTGAAAAAAAGGGTTACTCTTGAATTGATGCTGGGGGAAGGGGCTTCTGTCAACGAGGTTGACGAGGGAACTGTTCCTTCTTCATGGGATGACGCCGCAAAGGAGCTTTTGTCCCTGAAGAAACCTGTGACTGTCTTGGTTGTAGGCGGCATGGACTCGGGCAAGACAAGCTTCTGCACCTTTCTTGTGAATGAAGCGGTGATGAAGAAGTGGAGGACAAGCGTTATTGATGCTGATTTGGGGCAGTCTGATGTGGGTCCGCCTTCAACTGTGGGGTTCAATTTCGTAGGTGAGCCAGTGAAGGATCTCTTCGATATTGATGCTCAAGACGCGGTTTTTGTGGGGTCGACGAGTCCAAGCGGGGCAATAAATAAGGTTATTGAGGGATTAACTCAGCTGAAAGATAGAGTGATGGAGGCAGGCGTGGATTTTCTTGTCATAAATACTGACGGCTGGGTTGAAGGCGAAGAGGCAGCCGCATATAAGAACCGTTTGGCTGTAAAAGTTGGTCCAAGCGCTGTTGTTGTAATGCAACGAGGGAACGAGTTAACCCAAATTTTAGATGCATTGCATGGCGTCAAGGTTTTTGTTATAGACTCTCCGCAGCTGATTCAGCCAAGGAGTAGAGAAAAAAGGAAGCTTTTGCGGGAGCTCAGTTATAAGAAGTATCTGAAAGGAGCCAAGATGCAGTCGTTTTCTCTTAGTTGGATCAAAGTTAAAGATTCTCTTTTTGGAGCTGGCGGTTCATTGCCTCGTAAACGTTTGAAAACCTTGATGAATCTGCTGGGAACGAGACCAGTCTACTACGAAGAAACCGTTACTGCCATCCTCGTTGTTTTAAGTAAAAGTAAAGCGGTTACTGAAGAGCAAATTAAAGACGTCGAGGAGTACTTTGGAAAAAGGGTTAAAGTGATACGGGAGGGAGACGAGGAGGGCTTGCTTTTGGGGCTGAAAGATGAAGAGGATAAATTTTTGGGAATCGGCATCCTGCATGGAGTTGACTACAAACGAAGAACCCTGAAAGTCTATACTCCTGTGAGCGAGAAAGTGTCTATGCTATGTTTCGGTCAGATAAAACTGGACAAAAACTGCAGGGAGATCGGTTTAAGCACAGTCTACTCCAACTATCTCCTGTAAAACTTGTCTTTACATAATCTTCTGCTCGTCTGGAAGGACAAAAAGCGTTGACTGGACAAATTTTGCACAGAGGCTTTCCTCTAAGTTTTGTTTGAAAATACTAAATAGAAGGTTAACAACCCTATTAATAGACACGGGGAGTCGCGGTTGTCACGAGCCAAGATTGTCAAAGAAGAGATAGTTGAAAGAGACACGAGTTTTTTTGCCGTTTACATTGAAACAGAAAACGCGAACCAACTGTTTTTGAGCGAGGGCGAAGATAAGCTAGGCACCTTGGCTGTGGCATTACCCCAACCGCAGAAACTGGTTGGACCACCTCTCTCCTCAATCCTGCTCGGAGACAGGAACCAGATGATTGCCCGCGTTCTAGCTGAACTCCTCGCCCAAAACACGAAAAAGATGGCTTTAGTCTCAGTTTTCATCAAAACCGTTAGCGAAAATGAAGCTGCCCCCATCCTCCGCAAACTCATGGAAAAGACTCTCAGAAAAGAAGAAAACAAGAGCTGAATTTTCGAATTTTTCTTGAGAAAGCAAAATTGCCGAAACAGTCATGTTAACCTAAAGTTTATGCTTGCTTTTTGCAACATGTTTGCCTCTTTCCGGTTTTTGCTTCCTCAGCCAACACATATATTGCACCTATTCTATGTAGTTTTGGATTTCAGGAGGAATCCTGTTGAATTTCGACGTCATAATAGTGGGCGCTGGTCCGGCTGGAATCTTCTCCGCCCTTGAACTAGCTGACAAAACAGACCTGAGCATTCTCATGCTAGACAAAGGACCAGACATCGATCAACGTAAGTGCCCAGCAAGCAGAGGTCTAGGCTGCATAAACTGTGACCCATGCTCCCTGTTGGCCGGTTGGGGAGGCGCTGGCGCCTTCAGTGACGGAAAGCTTACTTTATCCACAGAGGTTGGTGGGTGGCTCAACGAATATTGCACTGAAGAACAACTTTGGGATCTCTTGAAGTATGTTGACAACGTTTATCTGAAGTTTGGGGCGACTAAGCATCTCTATGGTGCGAGTCCAGAAAAGTTTGATGAGATCGAACGAAAAGCTTCTCTTGCTGGGTTGAAGCTTATTTCCCAGAAAGTGCGGCATATGGGCACTGAAAAATGCGCTGAGACTCTTCGTAAGATGCACAGTCATCTTGAAGACAGGGTTGACATTCGAACCAGAACAGACGTGAAGAGCCTGCTGGTTAAGGACGGCAAAGTTGAAGGTGTTGAAACAAAAAAGGGAGAAAAGTTCTACGGAAAATATGTGATTGTGGCGCCTGGCAGAATCGGCGCCGAGTGGTTGAAGACTGAAGCAGAGGTTTTGGGTCTGAAAACCTTGAACAACCCTGTGGACGTAGGCGTCAGGGTGGAGCTTCAAGCCGCTATCATGGAGGAACTCACGAAAACCCTGTATGAGCCCAAGCTGATTTTCCACTCTAAATCCTTTGATGATCAAGTGAGAACCTTCTGTGTTTCGCCTCTAGGAGAAGTCATCACCGAATCATATGATGGCATCTTAACCGTGAACGGACAAAGTTACGCTGAACGGAAAACAAAAAACACAAACTTCGCCATCTTAGTTAGCACCTCCTTCACGGAACCATTCAGAGAACCCATAGCCTACGGAAAATACATCGCAAGGCTCTCAAACCTGCTCAGCGGAGGCGTAATAATTCAAAGACTAGGCGACCTAAAGGCTGGACGCCGCTCAACAGAGGAGCGGATAAAACGTAGCTTATGTGTTCCAACCCTCAAGAACGCCACGCCTGGAGACCTCAGCTTTGTTCTGCCCTACCGATATTTGGCTGACATCAAGGAGATGCTTCAGGCATTGGATAAGGTGGCTCCCGGAGTATACTCGAATGACACGTTACTCTATGGTATCGAAGTGAAATTCTATTCCTCAAGGCTTGAGTTAACTGATCAGCTGGAAACAAAGATCCACAACATGTTTACAATCGGTGACGGAGCTGGAGTAAGCCGAGGGCTAATTCAAGCGTCTGCCTCAGGAGTTATAGTCGCCGAAGAGATCACGAAGAGATCAAAGAAGTAGGTCAGCTTCATTCTTTAGGCTACATTTTCTATTAATTGCCTTAGTGTAACTTCTGATGTTTTGGTGGGGCCGCCCGGATTTGAACCGGGGTCCCGAACGTCCGAGGCTCAGAGCCTAGACCATGCTAGCCGACGGCCCCTTCAAGATTCTTTCATGCAGCAGGTTTTACATAAGGATTCTCTTAGGAGGTTTTCTTGAAGTTGTAAGCCAATGAATGTGCATGCAGTTTGGGTTTCGTGAATCTGAAATTTTTGGGTGGATGACGAATGTTTTTATACTTTGATTCTGCTTTCTGGGTATGCACCTAATGTTTGACTTTCCCCAAAATTGGGTTATCCTCTTCTTTGCTTTCTTGTTGATATGGGTAGTTCTGTTGGTTATCAGAAAAAATAATGGAAGAAAAAAAGAGGTTAAAGAACAAGTTTACTTGGCTGTGGCGGGTTTGTTCACTTTATTCGTTATGGAGGTCTTCGCCACCCAGTCTAACCTGTGGCATTACATTCCAGGAGATTGGCCAGTAATCTTGTGGCCCACATATGTTGCCGCTATATTATTTGGATATCAATTGCTGCGATTTATTGAAGAACGTCTTATAGTAAAAAGCGTGGATATACGCTAGAAGCCTATTTGTCGGCGAATTTGCTTCGATTCCTTTTGAATTTCTTCTTGCATTTGACGCTGCAGAAATAGTATGTTTCTCCGTCGTGAGTGATTTTGTATTTAGCTGTCTTTTCGTTCAGAATTATGCCGCAGACTGGATCTCTAGGCATCGATTTTCCTTCACCCTACTTAATGATGGACGCCATTGATAAGGTCTTTGCTTATTATTGTCAATGGTTATAGACCTTTTCCAGCTTTTCAAGAGACGTCCTTTAAAGATCTATCGCTTTTTTTGACGACGCTCACATGTCCGCTTTTGCCGACCCTCAACTGTCGTTCGCCTCTAAAAGTTACAACACGGGCGTTTTCAACCTGTAAAATATTCCCCACGGAAACTGTGTTTATTTGGTTGTTCCACAAAGATAGTTGGATGATTCCAGTTTCATCTGAGATGCTTACGTTCGTTACCGTGGCAAATCCTCCAAATCTGGTAATGACTGATCTGGGCTTTGAAATTTCGAGAACCCTTGCTTTTAAGTTAATTCGCTTCATTCCCGATTTCAAGTCTCTGATTTGTAAATTTTTCGACGCAGTCCCTTCGACTTTTGTTCTCCTTGGTACTTTTGGGTACACAAAGTCTTTGAGTGGACTGGCTTTTTCAAGGATATGTGTGGGTAAAGAGAATTGGGCGACCACTTTGCAGCTCTCGGTTATGAGAAAAACTGCGTCATTTTGTGTTTTCTTACGGCATTCAATCAAGAGGCTTTTACATGTAGATTCCTGATGTTTCCAAGCTTTAACGAAGCTATTAAATAACTTTTCCGAATCGGTTTCATACTTCATTGAAATGAGAGCAAGATATTGAAGACGTCTAAGATCAGCGAGCGAGCGATACTTGCCACGTGGCCGACCTCGTTCTCTTGGTAGTTTCATTCGCATTTGTCTCGTTCCTATCCCCGTGTTAACGTGATTTCGATGGTTGAAACGTTTCTTGTTCCGCCTTCTTCCTGCTCGATTTCTTCAGTTCCTATCGTTATCTCCTTTGTTTTCAGTTTTTTCATGAATTTGCGGCGAACTATTTCAGCGACATCCACGGCTGTTGTTATTATTCGTCCCCTTGCCTTTAAGGTAACTTCTTTGGTGTCCGCTGAATTGAAACTTGGGATCACTGCTAAAACATAGTTCATTGTAGGTTTCCTTCCGATGTATACTATGTTTTGTTCTTTGGACATGCATGCACCTCCTTCATCTGTTCTTGATGGAGAGTTTACATATTAGACGATGTTTAGGTTAGGTTTGCACTAACTCTCCAATCGCGAACCTGCTTCCAAATCTCCCTTGTCCGCTATGTGAATATGACAATACATCACCTTGATTGATTTGCCAGTTAGGGTTGCCATAAAATAAGTAAAACCATCTGGTCCGTTTTGCCTTCTTTATAAGCGCCTAACTGCTTAGCCCTTGATAAACGGTCTTCCCTATTAACCTTTATTCGTGTTTATGCAACATTTGTACGTTTCTAGATGTAATGCCATCATTTTTATGTTCAGATCAGCCTCTTCAATTGTCACAGCCTTCTCTTTTGAAGTGGCTCCCCCTTTCAATTGTGGAACTATTTTTTTAATGCGATTTAACCCGCGTTCCGGAAAAGTAAAACGAGTTTATGTGCATTTTACACCCACTTTTAGTTTTCTCTTCCTTACGTGGCTGATTTTCGGGAAAAACGTTGATTTCGGGACTAAATGCTTGTGCGGGTAACGTTTAATAGTTACCTTTTATTATCAAGAAGAAGTTATGTGTCAGAAGTGAACGTGGTTGCTGTTTTGAAATCACGCTTAACCTGTTTAGGGCGGAAATGCTGAATGACGGAAATTAAGGTTGGAGATAAAATGAAGATTCCAGTGCACAGCGTGTTCCATCAGGAAGCGGGGCACTTCGGTAAAGTCGTGTACATAAGCGAAGATGGAAAAACTGTAACCGTGAAATGTGACCGGAAGCACGGCGGCAAAACAGTTGCCTTCAATATTGCGCTCCAACCAAAAGAAAAATAAACTACACCAAGTTTGTGTGCACTTTTTTTGAAGCACACACTTTTGATTTAAATGTACAAGTTGTTAAGTGGTAAACCATTATTTTGTGTGCTTAACTTTTCCAGAAAAAGACTGTTTTCAACAATCCACTGTTATTAGTCTCCTAATATGATTGGATATTTTAAGCAAACGCTTCATTTCATTCTTGAACAGGCACTATCCGTTCTTTTGTTTTATTGTATGCCAGCCGCTAACTCCTGCTTCAGGATGTTTTTCAGATGAAAACTTTCGCCGCCGCCGACGTGAGGGCTGGGTATGTTCCTTTTCGTTTTGTCTGGGCTTTGCTTAACCACAACCGACAACCATTGAGTGATGAAAAATAGAATAATGGCTTTCGGTTTAGCTAAAAATGGGCTGACACGCGCCCACAGGCGATTTCTGCAGTAAAACTCCTGACGGGTAACCTCTTCATCATTATTATGTTTTAAAACACATTAATACACATCATTAATCTCTTAAAGAGTTCAATTTTAATTAACCTAGCATGTTGGTAAGGTAAAATTTCAATTCTTTGATTATTTGAGATAGTGATGGTAATGCTGAAGGACTCATTCTAGTAAGACCACTCGACAGATATGGTTCTAACCTCTCAACTATGTCATCTGGAAAAAATTGACTTAAATTGTTGAAGTTTACTCCTTTTGCTGCGCATTTTACCTTAAACAGTTCTTTGGTTCGATTAAGTTCAACTTTATTCTCTTTTAGTAATCTCCAAGAATCATAGTAATCTCTTACATGTCCTCTTTCAATTATTGCTCTCAACTTTTCTGCTAAAATATTATTCAATGTATATGTTAAACTAGACCATTTTGGATAATCATAGTGTTGGAAAGCTTTAATGTTGTCATAATCTCCGATGAATTTCTCTTTCGTGACTTCGATTTTAACATTGTTTTTCGTTATAAGACCCGAATACTGAATCCTAACACGCAAAAAATTTGGAGTAGTGTAAGGTGCCTTCTTGAACTCTAATTTCAAACCATTACTTTCCTTCAATACACTTTTGGGCAATTCTTTTACCATGATTTTAGACACGTCCTCTGGATTAGAATTTTGTTGTAGAGTGAAATCAAGGTCTTCTGAAACTCTCCAATCAAGTGGAAAATAAACTTTTGATAATGCAGTGCCACCCTTAAAAATTAAAAAGTTTGCTAACGAACTAGAATATAAACCAATAAGAATCCATCCAAGCGCATAGTCTTTTTCGACAAGGTCAAGCGGTAAATTTCTATCACGTGCAATCTCTTTCAATTCTTGTTTTGAAATCATCAAATCCACATCTTTGGATCTATTAGTGAATTGATGTATAACTTCCATTTTTCGTTAGTTTTGCCTTTTTTCGGTAATTTTGGATCTAATTTTGAGTAGCCCTTTGAAATGTCGTTATTGGTTAACAAATCAAAGTATTGTTCAAATCCAAATTTTTCCAGAAGATATCCAAGTCTCTTTGTTATTGTTTTGTTTTGCATCTTTTTTGCAATTATAGCGATTTTACCGAAATCTAAGTTCTCATGTTCGAAATAGATGACTTTTGCTATTTCATTAATTCCACCACAATGTTCAGGATGGTCAAGGCAATCAACGACCGTTTTTTCACGGGTTGAGATTTTAACAGGATTGTCTTCAACTTTGATTGTTTTTAAACCAAACATTTTTCTTTTTGGAACAGTGACAAAAACAAATTCTACATTCAAGATTTTTTTTCGATTTCTTGGTTTTGTTGTTGTTATATACACACAAGGGGGAGTTTGCTCAGTTAAACCATGATAATTTAGTGCACTCCAGTGGCTTATATAATACGGACGAACTAAATGTGATGCTATAACAAAACTGTGTACAGTGTGACTGTTTGCTCCAAACTTGCCAGCCTCTAGTGGTGCTATAATATAAACACCTTGTTTTAACTTCAAAATCCAGTTTTTCTTGGAAAGTTTGTGGACAAAACCTCGGCAATCATTTCCATACTCTTCGAGGTCTTTAAGCGTGAAAATCGCCTTGCCTCTATAGCTTAAGTCTGATAAGATTCTCGCCTCGTTCGCAGAAAGACTTTCCCTATATTTCTTTAACGTTTTTCACCTCTAGCGTCTATTTTTGATAAAAGAATATAGGAACGTTAGCATATATGCTTTTCAGAAAGAAACAGATTTTGAGACGATGTGATACTGATTGGACAATTCTTAAATTAGAATTCTCGGATTTAATGAGTAATGTTGTCAGAATTTGTGCTTTTGATGGGGGAGACGCTTGTTGAAAAGTCGGAAACAAAAAGTGTTATTGTTTTTGTTGTTTTTTCTCACTCTTTGTTTGGTTCCTAATCTGGTTTCTGGTTCTTCATCAATCCCCGATATTCAAAGTGTTACTCAAACCCCGATGGACCCCCCTCCAAACACGCTCGTCAATGTAGTGTCAGTTATTGTTGATAGAAATGGGTTGGAAAATGTCTCTCTATTCTATTCGGTAAACAATAGTGCATGGTTTTCAGAAATAATGCTCCCCCTTTATGGGGACAACTATAACGGAACTTTTCTTGCATCCATTCCGCCTCAGACCCTTGGGAGTCACGTCAGTTACTACGTGTACGCAGTGGACACTTGGATATTCAACTAAAAACTTAATCCAAAATTACACAGTAACCGAAGACAACACCGAACCCGAAATTGTGGGTGTATGGCAAGTATACCCCCAAGTTAGTTACATTACGCCATGGGACAGTGTACGAATTCGTGCCAACATAACTGACTCTGGGTCAGGGGTCGAAAATGTTACGCTTTTTTACGGTTTTAATGAACCAATCGATGAGGTGACGCAACAGTCGTTTTCGAAGATTTCAATGAATTTCGTGGGGGGTGATATGTATAATTGTTCATATGATGGAGTAATTCCTCCACAAGAAAACGACACAATCGTTTGGTATTATATTGAAGCGAGTGATTTTGCAGCTAATAAACGAGTTTCTAATGGGCGTTCCTATACCATTCGATATGGTGATAGCAGTTACCTTTGCATTTCCATTAAAATTTCCGAAATAGACACAAAAAATCTGACGGCAATGCTTACCGTAAATTTTTACGCAAGGCTGCCCTCACGTGACGAACCAGAGTTTTTCCGTGTTGAGGCATCAAACATCGAAAGGGATCCAGAGCCCTTCGAAATAAAACAAGTACCCTTCAAAAGGTTTTTTTATGAAGGCTCAGTGACTTGGAACGTCCAATTGTTCGGCAACCCGAACTGTTTTCCATACGATCACTACAACCTCAATTTGACTTTTCAAATAGGCTGGAGTGCAATAGATAAACTGGATATAAGAATTGGAAATTTCTCCGATTATAAGCTTAATTACGTCTGGAAGCTTGAGCCTCTAAATAACAGGACGGATTATGCTTCAAAAGATCCTAAACTTTTTGCAGATTTACAAATTGTTCGAAAACCTATTGACCGTTTACCCGTTATTCTTCCGATATTTGGTGTCTTCTTTTTGCTCGGAGCAACTTTGTTGGTTGGCGTAGCCGATCATTTTAAGAACAGATTGACTGTTTACTTGGCGCCTTTCGTTTTCATTGTCGGGTTTCTATACACTTTGGAGTCATGGGCTCCAACTAGGTTTGGATTTGCCATAGCCGAACTGTTAGTTATTTCATTGATTTTAGGAACTGTGGTTTTCGTCGTTTTCTCTTTCATATCGGCATCCCTTTCAACCAGTTCTTATCCCGTTTTATTTAACGTCTGTTTTGACAGTGTCGCAATGGTATTCGTTTTCATCTTTTTGATATTTGTTTTCACGGTTCCAAACGAGGGGTCTCTTCTTTTTTCAATCCCGCTTCCAGATCGGGGTTTTATAGTATTTGGGATCGTTTATGGACTAGTGATGAGGTTGTATTTTAACCTAAAACCTCTTAAAACAGAATTTGCGCTCCTGCGTACAAATGTGGCATTTAGGATACGAAAGTTTCGGAAAAAACGTCGAACAAAACGAACCTAGTAGCTGTTAATTGTTACTTCGGGAATGATTCTAGTTTGTTTTTCTTCTTGCTTCTGTTATGAGGTCTGTGAGGGCTGCGAAGGCTTTGCTTACGTCTTCCATGGCTAACACGATTATCGTTTCCGTGTAGCAGCTCATGGTCTCCTCTATGTTGATGTGTCTCCGTGAAACTGCATTATAGAAAGCTTGTACGCACCCTGGGGTGTCTATTATCTGATCTGGGCTGCGGATGATAACTGTTGCCAGATTCTGTTTCTGGTCTATCACATCATTTTTTGTGAAGATGGAGCTGATTTTGTTGAAGGAGTTAAGGTCAGAGATCAGGGTAACTACAGAGTTTCCTTCTATGACTTGAAGAAATTCGCCTGAGAATGTTGCCAGACTTTTCCTTATCTTTTCCAGATTCTTTTTTGTTTTATCAACCGAAACTTTAGCCATGTCGGTTCGGATGTTTAGGACGCTGCCCGCGACGACTCGGGTTATTTTTCCCTGTAAAATTGTGTAGTTTGCTTTGGCTCGTTTAACTGAAGTTATTACGCTTTCGAGGTTAACGT
>Ga0315547_1000527_pt1 | contig 37379 bp, 37 predicted proteins | sample SalMarSW160240MG_2_FD_202542 | JGI IMG/M metagenome (GOLD analysis project Ga0315547, IMG submission 202542) | Salt marsh sediment microbial communities from the Plum Island Ecosystem LTER, Massachusetts, United States - Salt Marsh Sediment SW1601-240 ...
AGCAGGCGAGAAAGGATTTTACTTGAAAATTAAGCCGTTTTTGGGTATAATATGGCCTCGTAACGCGCATAGCGTATATCGTATCGCGTATTGAGTACAGGATAATATAGCATATCATAGTTCAAACAGAAGACAGAGAACGGAAGGCAGAAGACAGAACTCAGAAGTAAATCCTAAGCACTAAATCCTAAACTCTAAACAATATCAAATGTTCAAAAAACCTTATTTTCAATGCAAAACGAAAAACCAAAACACAAAAACTTGCCCTGAGCGCAGCCGAATGGATCAAGATTCAGCCGGCGGGTTGGGTAATATATTTTTTAGAGACTTATTTGTCCATATTGCCAATATTATGCAAATCCACATTATTCAACAAATTAACCTTTTTATGCAAAACAAAGCCAATTTTGAAACAGAAGTCAGAAAACAGAAGATAGATGACAGATGATAGAAAGGACAGTAACATCGGGTTTTACATGGGATTATGAAAATGAGCGTCTTAACAGTGCCTGCTCCGACGAGGCGGCTACGAAGGTCGGACCTCTCAAAAACAAAGCCAATCAAAGCCAATCCTTCGACGATTCGACTACGCTCACCGCAGGCTTGGTTCGGCTCTTTCGACACTTCGACAAATCTCAGTGCAGGCTACGCTCAAGACAGGTTCGCTCACCAAAGGTCGCTCAGAGCCTGCCCTGAGCCTGTCGAAGGGACAGGTTTCAAACGTTACCTTGCAAAAATGGGGCATAACGAGTCAGCACAGTTGAAGTGATAAGTTTAGAATGTATAATAGATGATTATGGAAAGATATTCGCCGGATAAAAAATGTGTTGTGATGACGGGAGATGAGGTCCGGGCTTTCGATAGCTGGGCTATAAATACGCTCGGATTACCCGGCGTGGTTTTGATGGAAAACGCCGGGCGCAGTTGTGCCGAGCTGATAAAAGAAAAATTAAAAGAAGCTGCCAATACCAAGGCCTGTATATTCTGTGGAACCGGAAATAATGGTGGCGATGGATACGTAATTGCACGACACTTATTAAACAGCAGCTTCAAAGTGACATTAGTTATCTGTGGTGACCGTAATAAAATCAAAGGTGATGCAAAGATAAACCTGGATATCTTGGAGCGGATGGGCCAGCCTATTGAACAATTAAATATAGTGGATGGGGACATCTCAGGACGTGTTAGAGCTTTTGCCGACGGTTCAGATATACTCATTGACGCCCTTTTTGGCACAGGCTTAAGCGGACAATTAAGCGATAGCTATAAACAACTGATCGACAGTATAAACACACAGAAATGTCCCATTTTGGCGGTGGATATTCCATCCGGCCTGGATTGTGACACAGGCGAGCCGCTCGGTGCAGCTATCAGAGCCACATGGACTGTGACTTTCGCCGCGGCGAAAAAAGGCTTTACCGTCTCAAGCAGCGCAACTCACTACACGGGACAGATTTTCGTCGCCTCAATCGGTGTCGTTCCGGACGATGCAACGTCAAGTTAAAATACCCCCCCTTTATTGGCCTGCTCTTTATAACCGATAAAGTGGAGAAATCTGTCGTATGTAAACAGGGGTATCCGTAATCCCTGTGCTCTATTTTGAGCCTCTTTGTAGAGGTCGAACTTTTGCAGTGCAGCTTCGTACCTTTCGTTGGCCATTGGGTCAACTTCCAAATCCTCAGGGCTCGGCTTTGGTGGAACACTCGGCGGACTGCCAAGAATCAGAAAATCTGTGTCGAAGGAAACAGTATCAGCCACTGTTCCACCCCATCCCTCAATAAGTGCTTTTATCTTATCGATAGCGTTACGATCGAAAACTGCATCGCCATTAAGGTCGAACTTGCCGGCTACTACGAACAAATTCGTTTTTTTGCTGTCCCAAACCAAATTTGCAACGATATCATTCACTGCGATGGGCATTTTTTTCTGGGAACGTATAATCCGTGCTGATGAAACCTTCTGCCCAACGCCAAATACTTCAACCTCAGCCTTTCCTTTACCGCCTTTTGGAATAGGCGCATTTCGGTCATAAATTGAGAACGTTAAGCCTTGGTAAACGCGATCATCGGTGCCGATATTCAGATAAACTACCCCGGCTTGGTCGTCAATTAATATGACCTTTCCGTCAGGTTCAAAAGCCGCTGCTTCGTGGTCCGGTGACGGCATAATCTGCCCCAGCTCATCCAACGCACGCTCCATCCTACCTTGAGTCATCTTTAGTTCCGCTTGTGCCCTCAATAACTCATCACTTGTTGCTTTACGAGTGGCTTTTTCCTGCTCCAACTGAGCTATTAGCGTATTCGCTCGCTCATCAGAGGTTTTTTCCATCAAAAGTTTAAGCTCCTCATATTTCTGCGTAATGTCGATAACCTGCTGATGGTACTGTTCTTTCTCCTCTTCTAACTGCTTTTCTTTTTCCTGCGTTGCCGCCATTGCATCATCAAAACGTTGCCGCAGCTCAATAAGCTCTTTGTTGAAGCCATCTCTTTCGTCAATAGTACGGTCCAGTGCCGCCTTCAATTTTTGCACCACTGGTACTAATCCGGCAACATTGGGATCTATTTTTTCGTCAAGACGAGTCTGAACAAGCTTTAACACATCTCTTAGTCTTCTATCGACCGTTTCAACCTTGACCTCAGCGGAGCTATCTCTAAGCTGGCCCAGCGGACCTACGACTGTCGCTACGGTTTTATCAAGATAATCGACCATCTTGCCTATATAGGTCTGGCCGGTTGTTACTGTGCCAATTATCCTCTCTCTGTCTCGCCAATCCCCGTTGGTTATTATATCTGCAAGCCTGCGTTGTGATTCTTGTGCTCTTGCCCTGCTATCTTCAAATTTCACATAGAAGATAACTGCAAGAATAGTTGCGATTATAAAAAGCCCCACAAAGGTTACGAGGGAGTAGAGCATAGTGTTGCTTTGCTGTCTTTTGCCTGCTGGCATGGTAAACTCCTCACAAATAGTTAAATGTCAACTTTATGATGACTTACAGAGTATATATTATCGCCCGAACACCTCTAAGTCAAGCAAAAACAGCACCGAAAGTGACTAAAGTGTGAAGTGCCTAAAGTAAGGTTTTAAGTGCCTAAAGTGCTAAAATATGGATACTTGATGCTCGATCCTCGATGCTCGACAAGTATCGAGAATCCAGTATCGAGCCGACGAAAAATTTAGCTTACTTTAGGCACTTTATATTTTTACCAGCAAAGCGGGCAATTGACCGATTTCGTGGATTATATATTGCGCAGAAACCCCCCTTCTTTCCTGCCCGCCCCCGTGCTTTCTTGTGAAAGCAAGAACGGGGGGCGCAGGCGAAAGCAAGAATGGGGGTGCGGATCCTGTGTGAATACGGGCCGGACGGATTATCTGAATAGTCAAAATGCCCAATTTATTTGGTCCGATAAAGTCCTTTTCCTCATTATCGGCAACGTATGCGACTGTTTCAGCCTTTTTGTTCAGGGTTTGTAGTAGCTTTTCAAAGCCGATCGGCGATGGTTTCCAGCAGTCTCTGCCTAACTGCTCGGTATAAATTATGCACTTAAAATACTCTTCAATTCCCAGGGCTTTCACCTTTAGCTGTTGCGCCGGCAGGAAACCATCCGTCAATAGAGCCAGGGTGTACTTATCTCTAAGCTCTACAAGAACATCCCGGCTATCGGCGGGCAGCGTTATCTTGGGAATGTGGTTACGATACACCTTTATCAGCTCCTGGATAAGACTGTCATTATATCTAATGCCAAGTTCATCAAGGGCTGAGTTGAATGTGTTTTTTCGATTACCGGCTGTAAATTGCTTCCATAGGACATCAAAAATATCCGGAGCAGGCGGGGCCTTGGGCAAATTTGCGATAAACTCAGAAGCAGAAACGAAGCCGCTCCTGCAATATTCGATTTCGTCGTAAAGTGTATCATCTAAATCAAAAACAACGGTTGTAATCATGATTATTTTAGGCTGTATATTCGCAGCATAAAGTTATACCTCGAAAAGCTCTCGAGGTAGCTTTGATTGCCTTATTATTGACTGGAGTGTACCGATGTGTATGGTTGAGTGCATAGGCACGGGAACGGTGATAGTTGAAGATTCGGTCTTTTTTTGCATAACCACATGGCTTCCACGCTGTCGAACATTTATAAAACCATGTTTCTGTAGAAGTCGAGACAATTCCTTCCCTGAGAATACACGTAATCTACCCAACTTTTACCTCCAGACGGGTAACAAAGACTTCGTCATGCAATCGTTCTTGAATCTCAGTTTCAGATGCAGCCTCAAAAAACAATTCTATGGCTTCAATCAGGTTTTTGCGTGCTTGTTCCACAGAATCACCTTGGCTTGCAATGTCAAGCTCAGGGCAAAGTGCAGTGTATCCTTGCCCTTCATTTTCAATAATAGCGGTAAATACAAGCTCTTTTTTCATTCATATACCTTTCTTTGATTACTATATGATGATTTCGTATTTAGTAAAGCATGTTTTATTAGTCTGGTGTTTTAGATGTAAGTATCGCAAAGTTCATGTGAAAAGTCAAGAAACATAAGGTCTGCTGCTCGCTGGACGATAAACTCAGCAACAGAGGTAAATCCGCTCCTGCAATATTCGACTTCATCGTAAAGTGTGTCATCTAAATCGAAAACAACGGTTGTAATCATGGTTTACGTTTCGATTTGCATATATTTTTCACAATGTGGCATTATCTAATTGGATTATAATTTTACATATTACGGCTGGATTGTCGATGTAAAAATAGCCGTATTTAAGGCGTATAGGATAAGAAAATACCTTACTGGGATTAGTTCCTATGCCAGGACGGAAAGGTTAAGCTATGCGATTTCTGCAGATAATGCGTCCTCTGCACTGGACCAAGAATGTATTTTTATTTGCAGCTCTGATATTTGGACAAAAACTTGATGTTCCTCCGGCCGTGGCAAGAGCGGTTGGTGGTTTTTTTTGCTTTTCCTTAGCTGCTTCCGCCATCTATATCTTTAATGACATAATCGACCGCAAGACAGACAGCCTTCATCCCGAAAAACGCAAAAGGCCCATCGCTGCCGGCAGCGTTAGCGTTGGTTCAGCTGCTCTGGTCTCTGTTATAAGTACTATAGCGGCGATTGTCGGCAGCTTTCTCCTTGCTCATAGTTTCGCACTTATCATCCTATTGTATATCGCCCTAATGATTCTTTACTCTCTGTTGTTAAGAAGAATGATGATTCTTGATTGCGTTGTAATATCAATCGGCTTTTGCCTTCGAGCAATTGCCGGGGTTGTTGTCCTTCAAGAGGTATATAAAGAGGTGTTTATCTCCCCTTGGCTGATTATATGTACCTTCGCTTTATGCCTGTTTTTGGCGTTCGGCAAACGTCGCAGCGAAATAGCTCAATTAGGTGAAAACAGCAAAGCGTTTCGCAAAACTCTGGCTGGCTACACACCGGAGCTGCTATCACATATGCTTGACGTAACAAGCGGCTTAGCCGTGATATGCTTTTTGCTTTATGCGATGGACGATAGAACGTTTCAACTCTTCAACACTAACAATCTTGTCTATACTACACCATTGGTTTTGTATTGTATTTTCCGATTCAGCGCGCTAATACAACAGGGCAGGTTCTCTGGCATAGTAGAGCTTATACTGCACGATTTGCCGTTTCAAATCTGCTCTGTACTCTGGATTATATCTTGTATTGGAATTATCTATGTCGATAAACTTAGGATTGGATAAACCCCTGTCTGTAATCTTGAAAGGCGTTTAGACTTTTTTATATTTAGTCCTGTGAAAATCGAAGGCCGGACTATAGTACTTAGAAAATATGCCTGATCCGAACATACATAATAATCAAAAACTATCAAGGCCTCTCACCTTATCCCCATCTGCTATGCTGACATTTCGTAAGCCACTGATAATACTCGTTCATACAAATGCCTTTGCTGTTTCTCTGTTACTTTCTTTTTTGGTAGTCAACGAGATGCAGTTCAAGCGAGCATGGCTTGATATATATCCAAATCTGCTAATATTATTTCTCATTGTTAAGCTGCCGATATTCGGCCTTTTCAAACAATATCGCGGCTGGTGGCGTTATGTGGGCATTTCCGATCTGCTCGGAATTCTACGCGCTTCACTATTCAGCACTTTGATTATAGTAGCTTTTTGGTTTTCCATGAGCTACATCGACACAACTCGTATGTATTTACCGGCTGGCATGGACACATTAGCCGAAGGTATATGTATGGCCGATATGTTCACGACCGTATTGATACTCAGCGGATTGCGGATGATAATTCGGCTATACTATGAAGAGTTTCGCACCATGGAAAGCGGCCGATTGAAACGGTTTCTCATTGTCGGCGCAGGCAATGCAGGCGAAGCATTACTGCGTGAAATCCACCGCATGCCTGTAGCCGAATATGAGGTTATCGGCTTCATTGATGACGATCCTGCCAAGCGAGGTATAAGTATTCATGGAATATCCGTTCTCGGGACTGTTGAAGAGCTGCCCGATATCTGCGACGACCGAAACATCGAAGAAATTGCCATTGCAATGCCCTCGGCGACACATCAGCAGTTAAGGCGAGTAATTCAGGTCTGCGAAGGCACTAAAATCCGATTCCGGACGGTACCGGCAATTACCGACATTGCCTCCGGCAAGTTCCGCGTTTCTCAGATTCGCGACATCGATATCAACGATTTGCTTGGCAGAGAAACGGTCCAGCTCGATCTGGATTTAATAGAAGCTTTTGCAAAAGACAAAATTATCCTTGTCACCGGGGCCGGCGGCTCCATCGGCTCGGAAATGTGCAGGCAGCTATGTAAATTTGAACCAGAATTGCTTCTGCTTGTTGAACAGGCTGAAAATCCACTTTTTTATATTGAAAAGGAGCTGCACAAGCAATATCCCCAAGTCAGCATGGAAACGATAATCTGCGATATTACCGACAAGCCGCGCGCGGAGGAAATTTTCGAGCGGTATAAACCGCAGGTCGTCATTCACGCAGCCGCCCACAAGCATGTACCCCTAATGGAGCTAAACCCGTCTGAGGCTATCAAAAATAATGTTGGAGGCACAAAAACTGTTGCCGACGCTGCGGATAAATTCAGCATCACAAATTTTGTAATGATAAGCACCGATAAAGCTGTCAATCCAACCAGCGTAATGGGTTCATCCAAGCGGATTGCGGAGATATATATACAGGACCTAAGCCGGACAAGTAACACTCACTTTGTGACAGTTCGTTTCGGTAATGTGCTTGACTCCGAAGGCTCGGTTGTGCCTATATTCAAAAAGCAAATAGCCGAAGGCGGCCCGATAACTGTCACGCATCCCGATATGAAACGTTATTTTATGACCATTCCTGAGGCGAGCCAGCTCGTCCTTCAGGCGGCAACTATGGGAAAAGGTGGAGAAATCTTTGTGCTCGATATGGGTGAGCCGGTAAAAATTGTAGACTTAGCCAGGGAGCTTATTACCCTTAGCGGCTTCAGACCCGGCGAAGATATCGAAGTAGTCTTTACCGGCCCCAGGCCGGGCGAAAAGCTATTTGAAGAGCTGCGGATAAAAGGCGAAGACATGCAGCACACAAGGCATTCCAAAATCAGTATATGGAAGAACATCCCCATGGAACGTGACAAGCTCTGCGCCGGAATAAACGAGCTGATGAATATTGCCAAGAATCAAAATAACAGCGAAATAATTCAGAAAATCAAAGAGCTTGTCCCTGAATACACCGGAAATATAAATAATGTAAACCAGACTCAGCTTGTATCCGTGTGATAATCGTAGCCCTAACACGTAATTGGCCAGTCCATAAATAAAACTACTCGCTGCGGCTAAGTGCTTTTTTGTTAATCTGATTAAGGAACCACCATTCGTTACTTACTTCTTTATTCCTTATATGATTTGAATCTCTCTTCATAAGGGTCAAAATACGCTGCTTTTACAGCACCTGGGCATTTTATGATTTCAAATCGTACGAATCGACCATCCGTTTCTGCTTCGATACCGACTGCTCCGTTCTCTCCAGCTCGTCTCAAATCGGCAGTTTTTTTCCCATTTCTATCAGTTGTACCTACTGATTTCGTAAGCCAGACTATTCTACTAATTTTGATTCCGCCGCGTACAATTTCAAAAGTATGTATATCCGAATTGGGATCGGGATACATTTGGCCTTTTAAGATTAGCTTGGCTGTGTCTAATGCGAATTGCTCGTGATCTATTCTCTCTTTTTTCAAGCCGGTATCATCTGCAAAAGATATCACAACATTGTATGGACTTTCCTGTATATGAACGGTATGGGTACCTTTCGTAAATCTTACCACAAATACATCACATAAGCGTTTTTGCTCTGACTCCTCTCTGATTAATCCCCAATTTTTCATAGAAATAAGGTGCGTTTCGATATCTAAAGGTAAATATTCATCTGCAAAAAACTTTTTAAGCCAATTTATACAAGATGCCTTCACCTCTTGATCAGCTACAACGCTTGATACATTAACTTCTTTAATTGATGGCCATATCATCTGTTTTGCTTTCCAAGAAGGCAATACATCTGTTAATTTGGATAATACATCACCATTTAATGTTTGACTTCTAGCATCACTATTCCACCGTATTATCAATGGAGTCTTATTCCCCTCAGCAATTGAGTAATTCACGAGATGGGTAAGTGAGAAATATATAGTAATTAGATAAAGAGACAATTTTGCTACTTTCATAGATTACCTTCCTTTCTATCTAATAGGATTCAATCCCTATTTTATGGCGGTCCATAATGTGTACATATATCTGTAAACAAAGGACCTTTTTGCCAGTAGTAACCACAATCTATCGCTATTTTGCTATTTATTTCGCTGTATGTACCCTCATCTATACTGATAGCACCATTTGCCGGGGCATAACAAGTCGATCCGCTCCCACCAGCTTTTACAACACCTTCCCAGTTGTTCCAAAAACTATCCCAGTATTTTCGCCAGACACGCACTCCACATATTGGACAATCGTGATAATAAACATTCTGAGGATTCGGTTCAGGATGTTCATTAACGTAATCATGTGTGTACGGGCCGATGCCAAGAACATTTAAAACGCAATCCAATCCTTCAGCCCGACAGCAGCACATTCCTTTGTTACCACTTAATGGGTATCTGTCCATCGCTGCATCAAAGTTCTTTTGAAAGCCATCACCGCAGATACAGCCGGAGTACACATCGTCGCCGACGGTATCGTTTGCCTTGGATGCGATGGATGATTCTGTGCTTTCCCCCGACGCTTTTCCCACAGCTTCGTCAACATTGCTTTTAGTGTAGTTGCTGAAACCACATTCTGGAGCACCAAAGACGGCATAGACCTTATGTGGGCCACTGTTCGAAGCCATCGTAATCCATTGATTTGTACCTGAAGGCACTTTGTAGCCCCAGGTGAGATTAAGGGTCGTTGAGCCAATAATATCCGACAAGAGTCCGTTGGAATTATGAAACGTCGATTCAGAGGGCCAGCCCCAGAAAGTCTCGCTGGTGTCTTCGGTGAATAGACCCCACTCAACGTCAGAGACATCCACATGGACCTGTGTTGAATAGGTAAGAGTGTCAGGTGCCCAAAACTTCGCCCTGATTCTTATGTGTTTATTCTTAGTGTACGAAGCTGGATCATCCGGGTTATTCACGCGTTTCCAAACTGGATCCACGACGTTATAAATATCGTGTTCCTCGCCGGGGCTGTAATCCACAAAGTAGACTTCGTCTGGCTGCGGTACCATAACCTTTATTGTAACCGTTTTTCCTGTATCAGCCGAGCCGCATTTAGCCGTTAATGTGTGTGTGCCGCTACTGGTGAAACTAACATCAATAGTTTCGCCTGTACCGCTGGCCAAGCCCGACCACTGTGGTTCTCCTGCAGGCCAGGAACCAGACGGAGATGGAATGGCCTTAAAAGTGTATTTTGCACCCTTTAGAACAGTAATAGTGCTTCCACCATAAATAGTACACCAGCCATAGTAATCATTCGGATATACCTTCATATGGCTGACCTCCATAACGGGGACATATTTGTTTATGGAGCTGTATCCGCAAGTTGCTGTTACAGTTTTCATCCCCGCTGTATTCCATTTTGTAGTAAAGCTTGGGCCGGTTCCTGTCGCCGGGCTGCCTCCCGGGGCACTCCAAGTGACAAGATTACCATAGCCCGGGGGGTTGGTTATTGCCGTGAAGGTAATATCGCAGCCGACACAAACAGTATCATCAGAGCTTATAGAATCAACCTCAACAACGGCAACCTGCTTTTGTACGCTGTTATTGCAGCCTTCAGCGGTTACTGTTTTCATACCTGCTTCGTTCCATTTGGTGGTGTAACTGTAACCGCTTCCTCCTGTCGGGCTATCACCCCCGCTCCATTCTATACATCCATACTTTCCCGAAGGGCTGGTTGTTACTGTGAATTCGATATCACAGCTAATGCACACAGCATCTTCCGAATTCACACTGACTACATCCACCGGCTGTACGTAAACAGAGCGGGTACGGCTTCTGGTCTTGTCATAGCAATCAGGCGCCGTTCCACAACAACATGGCCGGTCATCATCCGTAACTCTTAGAGTTACAGATTTTTCCCCTGGACTGCACCATTTGGTTGTAAATCTTCTACCAACACCCGCTTCCGGACACGCTTCACCCGATGCAGACCAACTCTCTCGGATAGAGCACCCGTCTGGATCATAGGAAGAAGACCTAAAGGTCACTTCGTCCCCACAATATATGGAACTCGGTCCACTAAAGCGAGCCACTGGCGGCGAGCAGGTCGCATAAGCTACACCGGTGACACAAGCAATTATACCTAAGCCACAACAGTAAATTAAGACTTTCTTATTCATGTTTATGCTCCTCGTCCATTAATTCTTCTCTTCTATTTCTATAGAGTTCCACCGCTCCAGAAGATCACGAGCAGCTTCAACGGCTCGGCAATCTGGATAATCTGAAAGGAGCCTTTCGCAGGTGCGAATTATTTGCATAGCAGCATCTTCTTTGGAAATCCTTCCTGACTCTTCTAATTCCTCAAAGCAAATAGCAATTAAAAAATGGGCGTGCCATGCATATTCGTAATAGGGCCAGTTATCAACGACCTTTTGATAATACTCAATGGCCTCTTCATGTTGACCCAGTTGATAATAACACTCGGCCGAAAAAAAGTGAGCGTCCATAGTTACATGAGAAGCCGGCAGCTCTTTAATTACTCTTTTCCACACAGCTAAGGCCTTTTTGAAGTTTACTTCAGTCGGAATGGATTTGCCGTTAGGGTCTTGTTCGTGACCAGCTTGGCCACGCTCAGAAAAAGCCTGCTGCCAATATTGTTCGCCAATGCTGAATACGCCACTGGGCATCTCGTGATGGTCTTTGAATTCGGAAATTATATTATCAATTGCCTTCTGCGCAGCGGCTTCTTTGTTATAAGCAATATCTATCCTCGCAAGGCCGACCTTTGCCCACAATAATATCTTGTTACCGGGCCATTTATCGATTATGTCATTGTAAATAGCAGAAGCTACTTCATATTTGCCGGCGCAGCGATATTCGTCGGCGATAAGGTTTTCAACCTCAGGCAGCCGGTTATCACCGGCATAATCAGTTAGTATTTGCTCCTTAAGCGAGTCGCCGGTCTGGAAATCAGAAACTCGGATACTTGAAACCGCAAGACCCATCTTCGTCCATATAGACTCGTTTGCAGAAATGCCTTTTGCAGCCAGTGCATACATCTGTCGGGCCTTTTCACTACTGATGTTTCTCCAGCGGAGATTGTCGCCGATGGCGTTTAGAGCTTGGTAAAACTGCGGATGGTTTGAGTAGTTTGCGCTGAGCTTTTCAAAGGCTGCGGATGATGGCCTTTTTCCTTAACAGCAGGGTCAAGATAATAATCGCAGTTTCGCACAACTCACCCATTGTTGTGTAGTTGGCTCTTTCTGGGTTTGACTCTGCTTATTCTCTGTCACGGTAAATGGCTTGGAAGTATCTTCAAAAGGAAATAGCATCTACTCCAAGCTTTGACCCTACTTACCACAAAAAAGAACCGGGATATTCGTAATGCCGGCATCACGTAGAAGATGGGCCAAATAACCCATTGAAAGGACAAAAGGGTCACGAGGGTGATCCAGAATTCGAACATTTTCCTCATCTAATGGCCATAATACGATGTAGTGACCAAGTGGTGGTCCCCAGGTGTCTTGAAGTGTTTGTAGAGGTAAGATTAACAACACGCTTGGAACGTGAATAGTAGTCAACTCATCGACACTTAGTCGTCGAGCTTCAACCTCGAAGCCCAAAGACAAAAGCGCTTTCTTAAATTCCAGCATACTATTTCCCTGGTGGCTGGGAGGTAATAGCTCCATACATAATTGTTGCGAAACTGGAATGTTTGACTCAGTACACAAGGCATATAGGCTGTCAGCCGCGCAACGACGTAATCCCTCATGGGGATGAAATACTGTCTGAGACAATTTGCCAGAATTGGCCTGTCTGTCCAATTTTAATGAACGGCAGCCCTGAACACATATAATTGTGATTATTATTATAATTGTAATGGCTGTTTTGAGCACCAGTTTATAGGTCAAAGCTTAAAATTTCTATATGGTCGGCATATCCGCGTAAACCAGAAATTTCTATAGTCAAAATTATCGTAGTCTAATCTTTGGTTATATATGTAATTTTGAGAATATCATCAATAACACGCGTATTTGGTGGAAATTTGAACTCAAAAAATTTGTCAGGTAAAGGGTCAATTGAAATTTTTGAAATATTATAAATTTGAAGCATTGGTGGCTTAGGAGTACCAGGAGGATCAGCAGGAGAACGAATTATCTTTGGATACCACATCCCATTTGGTAATTGAACAAGGTCACAAAGCTCGGTTTCCCAACTCAATTCCCCACCGCTTCGCAGACGTTGAATCTTCAAAGGAAGAAAGTTGCGCTCTGGACTGATCCACAATTTCATAGTCTGGCTTTCGCCCTTATTCGGGCTCGTCCCCAATGTGCCTGCTATCTTAACAGTAGGTATACCATTTAGCGCTTCGTTTTGACTTTCAACGTAGAATTTGTCCCTTTGCTGTTTAAGAAATCGTCCAAGCTGTCTGCCAGCGTAGTAACATACCGTAGTATGGGGATCTCCCATAAAGTCGGGGAAAGCCTGCTTTTCATAACCAGGCAAGATATACCCCTTCATCGGTTCCAACGACTTACCTGATTCGTTTTTGCGGTAGAGTATTCTCGTAGCTTGACCATCGAAGCTTGCGAGGGTATCCTCATGTGGATCCGTGCGTTCTTGGTTGACATCCACCACATAATAGACTTTGCGATGAAGATAGCGTAACCTTTGGGTTTTGCTTGTAGTTTTCTTTTCAGCATATATACCCTCGGTAACAAGCATAGGGCCCTTCGGCTTATTCCACGCCCTATGGATGAGAACATATTCCAATCGTAAGTTTGTAAATTGGGCTTCTGTAGCTATTAATCCATCTGCTATGCTATCCACTGCATGGGAGATGTCAGTGGTCGACGCACTACCCCAAGAGGTACATAAAATAGATAGGACAAACACCACGATCAGGATCCAACACTGTGTTTCTTGGCATAGCATTTTGCTCTGCTGATAACAAATATTCAAAAAGCTTTTTACATTTTTCATTGCTATATCTCCGAAAAAAGAAGTAAACAGTCATCTATCCAATTTAATTAAGCCCCTTCGATATCTCTTTCTCTCAACAGCCCTTAGAAACATCATTGAGAAATAACTTTTATCATTCAGGTTCAGGATGTTCGTCACACCAGTCATAATCGTACATATCGTAGCAATTCGGATAAGGGGGGCCTGATTCCCAATATTCTGGAATACATACTTGCATACTACAAAAACCATAAACATCTGGTATATCAGGTACTGGTACCCACGGGGCATTTGGGCAACCTCTGGAACCATCTTTACAACCATCTAAGTCAGGCCACCATGAATAGTCACTAAAGCAACGCGCACCAATTCTGTAATTACAAAAGCGGCACTTATCCCACGCTCCACCACACTCAGTGTGCTGGGGGCAATTATTACCACTCACTCCACAATAGGGGTTATAAAACCAATTCCAACCACCATATAGTGTTGCCAGCTCCCAATCTGAGAGAGGTTCAGCCGCTATCACTTCTATTGAAGGAACCGACAGCGCAATTATTAGAACTCCTAATATAAAACTCATCGTAATTACTGACGCCTTTTTAAACAACATTTTTTATCTCCTTTATCAATTTTCTAGATCGCCATTATCTGGGTACGGGATCCCACCTTTGTAGTTCCGTCACACGATTCTCTATCATGAATTTAGCCTCCCATGCATATTCATAGTCAGGACAATTATCAACTATCGCTTTATAGAGCTCTACAGCCTTTATATATTCACCCAATTGGTCATAGCAGATAGCCGAAAAAAAGTAAACTTGTGCTATAGTAACAGAGGCTGGCGATTGTTTTCGCATTCTTTCCCCCAGAGCTATTACCTTTGCGAAACACCGTTTGGATTCGGCGTCTTGACCCACATTTTCATATTGAAAAGCCTTCTTGTAATATATCTCTGCTAACGACCATAATACCTTAGGCAAGTCAGCATGGTCGTCAAAATCCTTGATTAAACTATCAATTGCCATCTTTGCAGCAGCTTCGTTGCCACGGGCGATGTCTAACTTTATCAAACCTGCTTTCGCCCACAATACCTGCTCATTCCCAAGCCAATTGTCGAGAACATATTGATAGAACCGCTCAGCTTTATCGAGGTTTTCCGCTCTAACGTACATATCTGCCACCCGGCAAATCTCCGTCGCCAAGGTCGGCTGAGCAAAAAATACGGTCAAAAACGTGTTATAGGCGGTATCGGTGGCGGTGAAATCACCGGTACGAATGTGATATTTAACAATCTCCACCTGTGACCACATCACGTACACATCGTCATAGTCAGGGAAGGTATCGACATTGTATTGATGAAGCTGAACGGCACGGGCTTCTTTTCCTGCTCTGTTAAACTCCATTGCGGCCTGGTAAATCTCTTTTGGTAAAGTCGGCTGGTCAGAGAAAACTGTAAGAAGCTTATCGACGGCCGCATCGGCAGCAGCATCCTCTTTGTTGCGGATATGATGGTAAATAATCTCTACCTGTGACCACATCGCGTACTTATCTTCAGGGAAGTTTTCAACATTGTATTTATGAATCTGGTAGGCCCTTTCGTGTTTTTTTGCCTGGCTATACTGCCTTGCTATCCGCCATAGCGCTGCAGCTATATCCTTATGCTTGGAAAAGTCTTTGAGCAATCTATCTAAACCGGCTTGGGCCTGAGTATCTTTGCTCCAGTTGACATACAAGCAGGTAAGCTTTTCCTTTGCTTGAAAGGCATAATCGGTTCCGGGGTGGTCTGTGACGATTTTTTTATAAATTGTCTCAGCCTGCTCGTATTTGCCTCTTTCGAGTAAAGTTCCTGCCTGGTCAAATTGAGCCTGGATATTGGCATAAGATGTGTTAGCAAGTTGAATAATAAGGATAGCACTTATAATTCGCGCAAATCTTGTAATTTGGGCACACATAACTAATCTCCCGATCTCTCGACTATGCTCGAGACAAGATTATTAAAATTTAGGTTGCTTTTCGATGCTTTGCCAGCCGTTCATCTGGGAGTAAATCGGGTCGCTTAGCCGGTTTTTGTATCTCCGCTTTTCTCGTTGATTGTCAAGTTGCACTAAAATAAACTTAACAAACTGACAACTAAGCCTCTCCGATAGAATTGTCAAGAAAATTCTTGAAAATACTGGAATACCATTACGCCGCTACGGCATTTCTCACATCAAAAAAAGAGTTGCATTTATACAGCAGCAAAGGTATAATTTCAATGTCAGCGCTGTGTTTTCAGCCCAAAAAACAGCCCTGAGTAATAATAGCAGGATAAAAATATAGGAGATGATTGATTATGGCTGGCATGTTTTATTCGTTGGAGGAAGCAGCCGCGAAGCTCAACAAGACAGAGCAGGAAGTAAAAGAGCTGGCTAAGGAGGGCAAGCTGCGCGAGTTTCGTGACGGCTCCAATTTATTATTTAAGATTGACGAAGTAGAAGCTCTAATGGCTGACACAAGTGTCCCGGCGCCTACGGAAGCATCGTTACCGTTAGAAAAGCCCGCAGACTCTGTGGAAGTGATGGAACCCGAACCGATATCTGAAGAAGAAGTGGCAAAAGCAACCGAACCAGAGGCGACAGAAGCGCCCGAATCAAAGCCAGCAGAAACACTGGAATCAGAAACAGCAGAAGCCCCAGAGCAGCCGATCGAGCCCGAAGAGCAAGCAGAAGAAGAAAAATCAGCAGCAGAGGAAGAAGAAGAGATTTCGTTAGCTGGTGGCGAATCTAGTGCCGCGGCTGTAGAGAGCGATTTGACCGCTGCCGACACTGCTCTAACCAGCGAAGGGATCAGTGTCCTCGGCGAAACGGACCGCGATTATCAGCTTACAGACGATACTATGTCAGAGACAACGATCTCACCAGGTACGACCGGTACAGCGGGCATGACAGGTACAACGGGTGAGGCTTCATTGGAGGAGATTGAAGAAGACGTAAGTCTGGATTCTTTCGGCAGCGGCTCAGGCTTGTTGGACCTTTCACTGCAGGCTGATGATACCTCATTAGGCGGCATTCTTGATGAAATTTACACAGCCGAAGGCGGCGAGGAAGGTCAGGAGCCGTCAGCCGAGCCCACCTCAGCAGTAGAAATGGTAGCAGAGGCGGAGTCTGCCGCAGGTGGAATTTCGGAAGAGGAATTAGCTGCGCCTCCTATTAGTGCCGCTCCGGAGGTGTCCCCAATAGCTCAACCATATATCGAAGCAGCACCGGATGCCCTGGGCAACTCACTTGGCGTTATGCTGTTCTTGCCGTTGTTGGCTCTTATTTATGCAGGAATAATAGCTATCGCAGGTCTCAAAGGCGTTAAGCCCGCGATTCTGGGCAAGATACAAATGCCCTACATAGGGTTGTACATTATAGCTGGACTTTCGGTGGCGGCACTTTTGACCTTCGGCGTCAGCTTTATGCTCAGCGGCGGCCTCGGCTCAGCGGGTGCAAAGAAGGAAAAAAAGCCGAAAAAGCCAAAAAAACAGAAGCCTAAGAAAGAGAAAAAGGCCAAGAAGGCAGCTAAGGAATAATAATCGCAACTTAATCCCCGGCTGAACAACTTATAGTCGGTTTTCCCATCTCGGCAGGCAGGATAGATAAATTGTTGCGCAAACCATTCTTAAAATAGGAAAGTTAAGCCTGTTAGAGAGGCCTTCCCCAATCCTACACTTTATGGCCCTTCAGTGGTGGGTTTTCATACGTGTTTGGACATTTAGTTTATGAGACATTTTTGGGAAAAAGTTATAAGTGCATTAGCTATAAGAGCTTAAGAGTAAAATGTAAAAGTGTCAAAAATGAGCTAAAATCAGCGAAAATTTACAAAAACGAACCACTTTTGATCAAAAATTATCAACTTTTGATCACTTTTTAGCGCGTCTACAATTTTGTATTTGACTTGTCCGAAAAAATTTTCTTTCTGGCACACAAATTGCTATGCGTCAATGCTTGATCCTGGATTCTTGATGTCGAAGCGCAGCGGAGATCCGCCTGTGGCGGGCTCAAAATAAGAAGGCAGAATACAGATGACGGAAGCTTGCCCTGCGAAGCCCCATCGTTTGGGGCGAAGTGGGGACAGAAAGCAGAAGACAGAAGACAGGAGACAGAAGACTTTCAATCTTTAGCCGGCACGCATGACGTGCCGGTTTTCATGCGGAAAAATACCAAATTTCAAGTAAAAAATACCAGTTATAATATGCTTCATTCCAGCCGATAAATGATATTGTGGATGGGAAAATCTATGCAAACAATAGAATTGGCAGCAATTCAGTATATGGCTTTTGCTGCTTTATTTTAGACTTCGCTAACTAGAGGGATTAGATCATGTTTGAAATGTTTGAAAAGGTTAATTTATTCTTCGAAAAAATTAAGAGTGCAACATTTTTAGACCGTGTCTTGCCCTGGAGATGGAGATCTATCAGAACCTTGAGCTATGATGCCTATTCTGAATATCAACAGTTGGTGAAATCGCTCGCTCAGAAGGACAAATGGCTTGAGGATGTAAGAACTACCGCAGCTACCCTTCGGCAAGAAAATGAGCAACTCAAATCGAACAATGCGAAGGTCGACAAAGATCTAAGTGTGAAGCTGGAACAGATCTCTGGTCTGCAGGTAAAAATAGAGAATCTGTCGAAGGATGCTTCCGATCTAAGAGAACAGGTCGCGACACTCAAAGGTTCAGAGGCCAATATGCTCAAACAATATCAGGACAAGATCGCTACTCTGGATTCAGTACAGAAGCGAGTCGAGAATGAGAGGGAACAGGAAAAGAATGAAAAACACCGCGCTGAGATACAGAGAATTACATCATTGAGGGAAAACTGGTCAAAACATCAGGATGTCGTTAAAGAGACCATAAAGGGTATTTGTCAGAAACATGTTATAGAATATATAGAAAAGGTACCTTTCAAAGGAAGTCCAGACAATACGATAAAAATATGCGATGAGTATGTAGTTTTCGACGCAAAAAGCCCTGGAACCGAAGATTTAGCGAACTTTTACAAATACATACGGACTCAAGCGGATGGTGTAAAAAAATACGCTAAAGAGGAAAACGTAAAAAAGGAGATATTCCTAGTCGTTCCGTACAACACCATTGATGTCATTGAACAGCGGTCCTTTAACATGGGTGACTATAATGTCTACGTTGTTACAGTTGATGTGTTAGAGCCATTAATCCTTGCTTTGAGAAAGATTGAAGACTACGAGTTTGCCAAAGAATTGACGCCTGATGAGCGAGAGAGTATCTGCAGGGTAATTGGGAAGTTCGCACATACAGCAAAACGCAGGATTCAAATTGACCACTTTTTTGCACGCCAGTTTTTGGATGTTTTGACAAAGTGCGAAAGCGATATTCCGAGCGATTTACTACAAAAAGCGGTGGAGTTTGAAAAGGCAGAGAAACTTAATCCACCTCAGGAGAAGAGGGCAAAGCAACTTCCAAGTAAAGATCTTGTTACGGACACAGCAAGAATACGTCGAGAGGCAGAGGCTAAAGAAGTAGTTTTCCCCGAATCGATTCAAGAAGATATAAAAGCGCTTCCTCTTTATGAGGAAGATCAGTCAGGACAATCCAATCAATTGACAAATATTGAAGAACAAAAGGACTGAAATATTAATGGATAGAGACATTGCGATGAAAGCAGTGACAATCTATAATAACTGTATTATTTGGAGGTGATATGCCTAGAATAGGTGACATAGAAGACAAGGGAAAGCAGGAATTAGACATAAGTAATTTGCCATGGCTTAAGAAAGGAATCGGAACTGGTCTGATAAAGGGTGGAATTTACCTTGTGGCAGGTGAACCAGGTATTGGCAAAACAACATTGACCGTACAAATACTTGGCGCCCTTAGCAAAAAGGGTATAAGGGTCTTATACATTCCCACGGAACAGGGACTTAGCGATATCAAACGTGTGGTGAATAGAATATATCGAGTAGATGCAAAGGGTGCGGAATCACCAATTAGCGAGAATTTGTACATTGATACCATAAATGATCTTTCAATGCTGCCATGGTTTTTGAACCATCGAGTTTTGCCTCCTGAGAGTGAATACCATGGTTGTGAAATTATTGCCATAGACTCCCTTCAAGGAGGAGGATTATCAATAGGGACAGGGGAAAAATATAAGGCCCTTCTTGAATTTGCTGATACTGCCAAAGGGACTGGGATTACAACTTTGTTTGTCAACCATGTGACAAAAAGCGGGGGAATTGCAGGACCAAAAGCGCTTGAGCATGCTGTGGATTGCATAATTTATATTCGGCGAGCGCTTCGCTTAAGGCCTCTTTTTGTCCCGAAGAATAGGTTCGGTGCTGCAATGCTCGATCCTCTTGTTTTGATTATGGACGAATATGGTCTCAAAGAATCCCCTCATATAACGGCTGAGGCAAGTACAATATTAGGATACAGCGGCATCGGCGGCGAATTTGCTGAGGCACAGGCGGCTGTATCTATACCACGTTACGGTTCGCGCCCTGGGTTGAGTGCACCATTTCTGCCGGGTAAGAAGATTCAACAGCTATTGAAGGTTTTAGGTACTGTTAAAGATATAGATGTGGTTGACCTTTCTTACGATGTAAGCTGTTACATTCCCGGGCGACATGGATATGCGTCGGTCCTTGATCTTCCGATTATTGTAGCCCTTCTTAGTTCATACCTTCACCAACATGTGGATGATAAAACTCTTTTTGTAGGTGAAGTTGACCTGACAAAGCAAATTCGAGCGCCCGAAAGGACATACTTAGCGGGATTGGCGGAAGCTCTTGTTGAGTCGCAACAGAAAAGGATACAAAGTGTCTATTTATCTGATAGATCAAGCGATGAATTCAGGCACATGCAACCAGTGGAAGGCGAACCAAAAATTGGTGATATTGTAGAGGTTCAGGGTGTAGCGGACTTGGATTCCCTTCTTCGCATTATTTGGCCTTCTTTGATCGGCGATGGGCACTGAGGTTCGAAAGGAGGTATTGGTATGCCACCTCGATCTATACCTCGGCGAGTAGAAGATATTATTTTCTACTATTACGCTAAGTTAATTATTTCACCTTCAGCGGGCTTTAAAGGAAATTACGGGTTTATTATTGATGCATACAAACGCCTGAAATCTGGTGAGATTCGAATATCAGATTATGAGCGTGAACTCTTACATCTCGCTGGTATGCCAGATGTATGTGCTTTCTGCGGTTCTAAGTGCGATAGACCTCGAACGACACATATAATGCCTAGGTCTTTTAGTGTCCAACCAGGGATGCACAATATCGTTTACGCTTGTGAAGCTTGTGCTGTGTCCAAGGGTGAAAGAGACCTTGTAGAATGGTGGTGCAGAGATTTGAATAAAGCGCGAGATGAACTTCCACGCGTTCCTTTAGCAATATATTTAAAAATTGCATACGATCTTCATAAGATAAATTTTAGTTTAAAAAAGAGCTGCCAGGGCTTGGAGGAACTAATGATTTTGTTGCGGTAGAAAACCTTGATAGATGGCAACCCGTGAAGATTGGCAATTCGTTGAGTCAGAAAAGCGGTGCATATATTGCGGCAGCGAAAATGACCTGCACAGAGAGCATATAGTACCAAAGTCTTTAATGATTCGGCTTGCCCCTGCATCTTCCGACGCAAGACGGGGCAGCGGGCCGGAGTGCTTGACCTGCATTATGAAAGTTCGTTGTTCATCGATGAACTATGAACTGATAACCACGAACAAAAAGGGCATGTAATAGATGCAATTATTTAAAATGGACGAAGGGGTTTTATGAGGGCGAAACTCCGTCCGAGGCCAGATTCCTCGACGGAGTCTATCCTGAGCGGAGCCGAACGGGCTCGGAATGACAAGCGTGAGAGGAAGTTCTACGACTTGGTCCCGACTTTATTGGAAAAGAAATACCTCAAGACAATCATCAATTGCCATAAATGCGCCAAGACATTGAATAATGGCGATTTAGACAACGATGGAGAAATCACAGTCCTCGATATTGATTTTATCCTTCACTAAACCTGAAGCGGAGATTGCCATGTCGGCCCCCGTGCTTTCTTGCGAAAGCAAAAACGGGGTCCTCCTCGCAATGACATCAGGACCTAATTATGTCGGTGATTTTCATTAGGCGGGAAATGTTATCACCTTCGGTATTTATTGTTCAACATTCAAGCGATTTGTTGTAGCATTTCGTTTTTATCAAAGACGTCATATATTCCTTTTGAAGATACAGAATCGATGTGTCACGTACGTAAAGCGCGTACGCGCTTTACGTATGAGTTTTTCCTCGTTATAGATTGTTAAGGCCAAATAAAAGAACTAACAAGGAGGAAATCACAGTTCTCGATATTGATTTTATCCTTCACCACATTAGAAGCGGAGATTGCCACGTCGGCCAATAAAAGGCCCGCTCACAATGACCCTCCGCCGCACTACGTGCTTCGGAGGGCAGGCAAACAGCGGGCATCGCATAGAGGATCATATCAGTGATACCACTGATATGGTCTAAAGGCAGGGAAAAGGCCAATCGCACCCGTTATTCTATAGTTGATTACTTCTTGGCATACTTAATATTTAATTGGTAAAAATCGCTTTTAATGTTCACATATCGTACGTAAAGCGCGTACGCGCTTTACGTATGAGCCTTTTCTTGCGATTGATTGTGACGGTAAAAAGCGGATTTAACTCATAAGTGCAACAAGTAGCGAAAAAACACCAAATTGGATAACCTGCTGTGTATCTTCATTTGTTCGGCTACTAAAAAAACACATATATCGAAAAATCCCTTAAAAGATTTGTGAATTTTTTTCCTTTGGGTACGTCACAAAGACACGAAAAAGAACCCCCACATTAAGAAAATTTTTGTTGAAGATGCTGTTTTTACGATACCCTGCCGAGCTTTGCTATATGTCTCCATCCCCTTAAAAATGCAGCGAATTTTTTTTGTAAAATGGGCAAAATCTTAAAATTACAAAGCTTGACTTTTGCGTACCTATAAAATAACATTTTAGCTACTGAAAATATGTTGGATTTGACGATTATAAAAATGACAGATGGCTTGCACTTAAATACAGGAGAATCTAAATGAAGCAAATTAAGGTTCTGTTAAACGAAAGTGATATTCCTCGGCGAGGGCATAACCCAGCAGCGGATTTACATAGGCCAAGGCTTCGTTCGCCTTGAAAAACTCCTCATGGCTTAACATCAGCCATTTTGAATAACCAATTAACTTAAGGAGAGTAGAATGGATAAAAGAACAAAATTTACCCTTGATGAAAATGAAATACCTAATCAATGGTATAACATCCTGGCAGATTTGCCTGAGCCTCTGCCGCCAATTTTGCACCCGGGTACGGGCAAGCCAGTAACCCCCGATGATTTGGCCCCACTATTTCCTATGGAACTAATCAAACAAGAGGTGAGTGCCGAGCGATGGATTGACATCCCTGAAGAAGTACGGGATATTTATCGGTTATGGAGACCGACCACCTTGTTTCGGGCGCACAGATTGGAGAAATTTTTAGATACGCCGGCCAGGATTTTCTACAAGTATGAGGGCACAAGCCCTCCTGGAAGTCACAAGCCAAATACTGCTGTGGCTCAAGTCTATTACAACAAAATGGAGGGCATCAAGCGCATCGCCACTGAGACTGGAGCCGGACAGTGGGGCAGTGCTTTGTCTTTCGGTGGCGCTTGCTTTGGCGTTGAGATTAAAGTCTATATGGTCAGAATTAGCTATAACCAGAAGCCATACCGACGTATAATGATGCAGACGTGGGGCGCCAACTGCGTTCCCAGCCCCAGCTCTGACACAAAGGCAGGACGAGATATGCTGGCAAAAGACCCCGATTGTCCCGGCAGCCTGGGCCTTGCCATCAGTGAGGCGGTAGAGGACGCCGCTTCCCGTGATGACACCCATTATTCCCTGGGCAGCGTGCTTAATCACGTGCTGCTTCATCAAACCGTTAACGGATTAGAGGCAAAAAAGTTAATGGAGAAGGCAGATGCCTATCCCGATATTATTGTGGGCTGTATTGGTGGTGGTTCAAACTTCGCAGGCCTGTTTTTGCCCTTCGTCAAGGATAAAATTGATGGCACAAAACCAGATCTGCGCATCATCAATGTGGAGCCGGAAAGCTGTCCTACCGTGACCAAAGGTCCATACACCTACGACTTTGGCGATGAAGCCAAGCTTACTCCATTGATCAAGATGTACACCCTCGGGCACGGCTTTATTCCCCCGCCGGTCCACGCCGGAGGGCTGCGCTATCATGGGATGGCACCTATCATATGTCACCTGCATAGATTAGGACTTGTTGAAGCAAGAGCCGAGCATCAGATTTCTACTTTCAAAGCAGGGGTAACGTTCGCTCGCACTGAGGGTATTATCAGCGCACCTGAGACGAACCATTGTATTAAGGCAGCTATCGATGAAGCCCTCAAGTGCAAGGAATCCGGTGAAGCAAAAACGATACTCATTGCCCATAGCGGACATGGACATGTTGATATGGCGGCTTATGACGCCTACTTTAGCGGTAAACTTAAGGATTACCAATATCCCGAGGAGAAGATAAATGAGGCATTGGCTGAACTGCCCAAAGTGCCCACTGAATAAAGAAAAACTGGCATAAGACTATTGCTTCTTACTGTGAACATTGTATACTCATGCTAAATAACTGAAGAGGCTTTTAAAAAAATTGTGTTTTTTGAAAGGAGACAATTATGAAGAAAGGAACTCTGGTAAGTGTTGTAATTTTGTTGGCTGCGGTGAGCCTGGGATATGCTCAAGAGCGTGAGCTGCATGGCTCAGTTGGCGCGACATATTCAAGTAAATATATCTGGCGCGGCTTTGATATTTATGATGACAAGAGTGCGATTCATCCGTTTGTTGATCTGGATCTGTTCGGAACTGGTTTTGGATTCAACGCCGTAGCACATAGAGCAAATTCAAGTGCATATGAAGACAGCGAACGCTGGGACTACTCGGTGTATTACCTCGGCAGTCTCTTTCAAGACGAATCTTACGCGACAAATTATAAACTCGATTATGTTTACTACAACTATCCGGATTCGAGCAGCCATACGAAAAACAGCACAGACCTCCAGGAAATTAATGCAATCTTTTCCTGGCCAAATATTTTTCCCGTGAAAGGTTTAGTCCCCTCATACGTCTTAGTCAAGCTCTGGCCGTCCAATAGTGATACTGTAGTTGGGGCAAGATCTCCAAGCGGGGGAACAGCTTCCGGCTGGGCACATATTTTCATGCTTGATTATGCACTACCGATCATTGATCCTGTGACCAATATGGAAAGAACTCTGAACTTACACTCAGAACTAATTTATAACGACGGCGTTGGTCCCAATGGAGCGAATGTAGATCATGACTGGTCGAACGCCGTATTTGGAATCTCAACAAATTTTGACTTAGCTGAAAGTCTCGTCTTTACACCTGGTATTTACCATCAGATAACAATGGATGATTCAGTAAATGATGACAAGGACGAAACGTGGGTTAGCTTGAGTATGAAGTACAAATTCTGAAACGATTCACAATCTATTGTGTTACATCTGAGGAACGGCTGGTTACAAAAACCAGCCGTTTCATTTTTATATGAATCATTGGACATAATCCAACCGCTAAATTAAACAACGAAAATGCTAACACTAATCAACACAAATAGGATGGCTCCCGTCATTGGTCCGATAGGCTTGGATTATATTGCTGCTTCAGTCCAACAGGCCGACATAAATGTAGAGGTTCTTGACCTTGGTTTGACTGACGAGCCGGCTAAGACGATAAAAGAGCACCTCTACGCCCGGAGCCCCGAACTGGTAGGGATTTCATTTCGAAATTCTGACGATTGTTTTTGGCCCAGTGCCGACTGGTTTGTTCCAGGATTGAAAGATACCATTCAGACTATTCGAGGTATGACCGACGCCCCAATCGTAATTGGTGGCGTCGGATTTTCGATATTTGCCAGGCCAATTTTTAAATATACCGATGTTGATTTCGGCATACACGGCGATGGAGAAACGGCAGTGATCAAACTAATTCGTCAGCTACGGAGCAGAAGAAAATTCAAAAATGTCCCCGGTCTTATATGGAAAGAAAATAACACAATTCATAGTAATCCACCATCCTGGCCGGATTCGATTTCGCTAAGTACAGATCGCAATCTTATTGACAATCCAAGTTATTTCAAGCGGGGTGGACAATGCGGACTGGAAACCAAACGCGGCTGTAATCGTAGCTGCATATACTGTGCTGATCCGTTAGCTAAAGGCGGCAGGCTTAGACTACGAAACCCCTCTGAAGTTGCCGATGAGGTTCGGTCTTTGTTACAACAGGGAATAGACGTATTACACCTATGTGACTCTGAGTTTAATGTGCCCAGAAGCCATGCCTATGCAGTCTGTGAGGAATTCAACAGACGTTCACTTGGAAACAAGATTCGCTGGTACGCGTATTTGTCACCAACACCGTTTGATGCGGACTTAGCCAAAGCGATGGCTCAAGCCGGTTGTGTCGGAATTGACTTTACGGGAGATTCAGGCTGTGAGTCGATGCTGCGGACTTATTGTCAGCGGCACAGCAGAAATGACCTCGCCGCAGCGGTTAAGCTTTGCCGGTCAAATAACATCGCTGTTATGATAGACCTTTTATTAGGTGGCCCCGATGAAACACCACAGACACTGCGAGAAACGATAGATTTCATAAAAGAAATTGATCCCGATTGCGCCGGTGCTGCATTAGGTATAAGGATTTACCCAGGTACCGCTATGGAAAAAATAGTTACTGAGGAGCTGCGAAAAGGAAAAAAATCCGGTATCCACCGAAAATACGGTGGGCCTATAAACCTGCTCAAACCAACATTTTACATATCTGACGCCTTGGGCAGCCAGCCTGCTGAACTGGTAAAGGATTTGATCAATAAAGACCAAAGATTCTTCGAGCCTGCCAGCGAAAGCGAACAGAAAGCACCCGAAAAAAGCGAATCTGCCAGCTATAATTACAATGAGAATTTGCTATTGACCCAGGCGATTCAAAACGGTGCACGTGGGGCGTATTGGGACATCCTGCGAAAACTCCGCAAAAACTGAGCATATTTGCTGAAAAAACAGACCTGTCTAATAAATATCGGACATTTTCACCTGAAAAAGACAGTTTCCTAAAAGGCTTAAACAAGCATAACACAAAAACCGGCTTATCAGTATTGATACTTCCGATAATCGATTGTGTTACGCTTTAAATCTCCAGTGGCACATATATAAAGAGAGAAGTGTACATTTCCCGGAGCTATTCGTTTTCTCGCCCATGGAGGATGGTTTGCTAACAAAGGTAAAAATAGAGTAAATAGACTTGACATTATATGTTAAAATAGGCTATAATGGTGTATTGCTATGGGGAATTGTCTTATCACATCTACTTTGCAGAAAGGCCATAATAAAGCACTTTGGGTACTTTTATGGCGTTCGGTAGAATCCGTGATACAACGGATTCGAGTGTTGGTAGTTTTATTGCCATTGCTTGGCTATATGAAACACCTCTTGCAACCAAGGTGCGGCCGGTTCTATATCAAGTTTATTATCCCCGCAGTTCTTATAGGGCTTGCGGATATATCATTAGCCCGAAATACCAATTATAATAGACAAAGACCGCCCGTCAGGTACATAAATTCCACCGGTAGCAGATCAAACGTTTTAACTTCTATAAAGAATCCTTACAACGCCCAAGACTATATGTCAAGGTTAGCTGAAAAACTTCCACCGGAACAAAGAGATTTATTACTAAGGGGACAAGATCTTAACAAAGGCATTTCCATAGAACCTAAAAGAGCATGGTCCGCTACAGGAATGAGAGGTGAAGAACCACTATTCACCACCGAAGAAGCCTGGTCTTTAACAGAAGATTTAGACAAATACAGAGCTTATGCCGTTAAAGAAGGATCAAGAGAACCTCTAGAGAATCTTAAAAAAATGTTAGCCCATGCCGGCTTTTTCGTTGAAGACGGAATAAATATCTTCACTTTAGGCTACGGCTCAGATAGGGCAATACCATTTAGAGCAAATGATGGTAACAGCCCTTTGTGGCACGCAAAAACAGTGGCAGAACAAGGCAGACAAACCCTCGCCGAATTTACGGATGGAGTTTATTCTGTTATAGACCTTATGACTTTTGACAGTCTGGCTGATATTCAGAAGGAAATTTATAAAGATAATCACCCTGCAGTAAGACCTTTGGTCTTTACAGGCAGAACTATAGGAGGTACCTGGAAGACTACCGAAAGCATAGCCAATATGTTAACTTGGGGCTATTTTGATAATTTCAGCGGTTCAGCAGCTATGTGCGTCGGCGATATAGTCGAGAGCTTAAAACATGGCGGTCAAGCTGTTACTAACCTTCCGCGAGAGATCGTTTATCTGACCGTGGGTATGGATGAAGACGCGGATAAAACGCTGGACTGGATACTGATCGTTCCCTGGGAATTGGCAAGTAACATTATAGAAATGCAAGGCATCTCCAATATGCAAGATTATAAAACTGCTTTTAAGGATAAAGGTGTAGTAGGCTCTATATTAGAACTTACTGGCGCAACTGTTATTACATACCTAACGATAGATGAGCTTATCGATGACGATGACAATAATAAACACACAGAAGGGGGAGCATCAACAACCCCTCCAGGAGGTGGTGGTAGTGGAGGTAATGGAGGTAATGGAAGTAATGGAAGTAATGGAAGCGACGACTCAACCTATATTTTCTGGATGCCGTGGTAATCCGTTACTCATATAATTCCTTCAATCCCGTATAGCCGTCGAATCTACGAGTTATTTGCTGTTCCAATTGAGCTAAAACTATTTCTGCTGTGCTGAATACAGAAGCCTCAATTAAATGGCCTCCTATAGCATGATTTTCATCAGATACCAAGATATGAATATGAAGCGCAAATTCACCCTGGCATTTTGCAATCGTGCCTTGTGCGCAAACAATCTCCAGAGGGCCTTGCACGTCTTTAGTTTTAAACTTGCCCGGCAGCTCCTTTAAAAAACCCAGCTTGACATATCGGAGAGAACCTATAATACCTTTAACTACGGCAGAAGTTATCTGGTTTGATTCGCAGTACTGTCCTATGGAATGAACGAGCTCTTTGTCGGGCATTACACGAAATACAAATATCCGGTTTACATTCATATAATTTGCTCCTCTTGAACAGCAGGTTTCTCTTACAAAAATGACCAATTTTTTATGTTCTGCTTATCTTGTATGTTATTTTCCACAGTTTGTGCTGCCCAACAGTAGCTAAAGCACTGTCACCAAGCATATTGAAGATTTCGTTGAATAACTTTAGCTTTGGAATATATCCACACAGCATATTCTACCTCTTGCACTTTCAAATTTCGATAACACTACCAGCCTTTATTTCTGTAAACTGGCCTGGATATTTTTGTTTTATTTCATTGGAGTATTGCGTGCAGTGACAAGGCCCAATCAATTGAATACCTTCAAGCTCTTCTAATTTTGAAAATCCATGGAATCCACCAAGCACACCGTAAATTTCACCAAGCTGCCTGGCCGTCTGAAGTATTTTCTCCAAGCCTGGGTGGGCACAGCCGGTTATAACGACATTTCCTTTTCCAGTATTTACTACCAGAGACTGCTCCTTGATAAGTCCTCCAAGTGCACCGGTGGAATGAACTCCCGGCGATATCTCGGTCGGTTTGGAGAAAGATTTCGGATAAAAAACTTTAGCATTATTGTTTAATCTTAAAAATTCTTTTAGCCCGCCGGTATGATCCCAATGATTGTGTGAGATGACAACTTTATCTATAGTTTCAGGCACAATATTTAGCTGTTTCATGTTATATATCAGCTTTTTACCGCTATCGCCCGTATCAAATAGAAGTCTTTCTTTGCCTTCTATCAGGCAGGAGAAACCCCATCCCGATTTTAAGCCGGGATTTGCCTCATTGTCATATACAATTGTGATCTTCATTTTTTCTAAAGTTCAAAATGCAACCTTGATTAAGACTGTCATCATGGCTTATAGCGCCGCAATATTTCTCTTCGAAATAAAAATCTGAGTTTTCGATTTCTCTCCTCACGTCATTTGAACTCAACTTTGCGAACTCCTGTATGGGATCATCCTCCACGGTATGCTTGGGATAAACGGAAAGAAAACCATCTTGTTTCAAAACACGCTGAGCTTCCTGGTAGAGCTTTTTCCTGTCATGTTTTCCAAAATAATGAAGGACATCATAGAATAAAACTACATCAATTGATTCGCTTTCGAAATCCAGTGCTGTTTGACCCGAAGTTTTTATTATCTTTACGTTTTTTAAATTATTAGCTCCGGCTTTTTGTTGCAGCTTGTTTAGGGCTTGTTGTTCTTTGTCCACCGCATAAACTATACCTTTGCTTCCTACGACAAATGCCGCCGGAATGATGTAATGGCCCGCTTTACAGCCGAAATCAAGGACTAATTGTCCGGGCCGCAGCCCAACTTTTCTTAAAAATTTAACTCCATCTTCCTTTTCCCATGTTTCCATATCTTCAGTCATCTTTCACTTTTTGAAAATCGTGCTGATTATCAGGCGGACTGCCTTGCTTTCTTCGCATTTTCCAGTTTTTCCTCGAGATCCTCCAATTGCTGTATCATCAGCGGTTTCAGCGAATGGGCAGGTAAGTTACTTTTCAGCTCGGCGATCTCTCTTTCCAAATCTGAAATGGCACAATCTAAAAGAAGATTTTTTAATCTATCAAGCGTAATCTTATGGGGTCTAATTTCAATTCCCATCCAGTCAGAGAATTCAAGGATCCTCTCAGGATGCTCTTCGGAGTATTTCTCCCAGAAACCTATTCCATCTAACAAAACAGCCCCTCCCGTATGATGAGGGAAATTCTCATTGGCTTTGCCTTTATCCCAGTCCTGAAAGACACGGTTACGATAGATTATCCATCCTGGAGTAAGCCACCAGACCTTCTGTCCGCCGCTTATTTCTTCTCTTTGCCTTTCACTGGCTACCATATCTATACAGTGAGTTACATTTATTCTGGAAATTGAAATTCCAGTTCCCTGCTCTTGGATTATGGTATCTATCGTTCTGTAGGGATTATCAACATTGACGTAGCAGAATTTGCCGCCATAGACTATTATGATCTTCTTAGAGTGCTGCTTAGCGAGGTTTATTTTTTCTATCAACTGGCTTTCAAGCTCTTTAAGAACCTCGTGCCGGCCAGGTGTTGTATATACAATTTTCCTGGCGTCTAAAAAACCCTGCTTTCTTAAGTAATTTAACTCTGGGACAAGCGTCCCGCAAGAAACTACGACATAATCTTCAAAGGAAAAGTCTTCTGGCATTTCTTCTACTCGTATTTTCTTTCTCCAAATATCACCGTTCCGATTCTGACCATATTTGAACCTTCCTCTATTGCCACCCTGTATGAATTTGACATCCCCATGGAAAGATACTTCATATCCACATTTTGCAAATCAAGACCCTTGATTCTTTGAAATATCTTTCTTGTCCTTCTAAAATACGGTCTGGCATCTTCAGGATTCCCAAAGCGAGGCCCCATGGTCATAAAACCTTCAACTCGTAAGTGCTCAAGTTCGGACATGTCTCTAACCAGTTTTTCCATGTATTCGTCGAAAGGTTCATGTTCCGCTGGCTTTATGCCAGCTTTAGAAAATTCACTGCCTATATTTATTTCTATGTAAACCGGAACTATTTTCTTTCTCGCTCTTTCAACCCTTTTATCAATAGCTGTTGCTTTTTCCAGAGAGTCAACAGTTTGAATAACATCGAAGATTCTTAGTGCTTTATTTATTTTGTTCGGTTGCAAATGGCCTATCATGTGCCATCTAACTTTAGCTGCTTTTTTCCCAAAAGCACTATATATCTGCCAGGCTTCCTGAACGTAATTTTGGCCAATATCCGTAGCCCCAGCGTCAATAGCTTGTTCTATATCTTGGGCTGTTCTGGTTTTAGCGGCTAATACTATTGTGACGTTATCGGGGATTTCCTCCTTGATTCTTTTGTAGTTTTTCACAATACTCATATAACCGTTGGTAAACACAAAACGTCTTAGCTTAGAATTCCGCAATTATCGAAAGACCTGCATACACTTGTTGTCCGACTCTGACCTTAATCTTTAAGGCTTGTAGCTTGGGCAGTACTACATCTACCTGGGAGCCAAATGTAATCATCCCTATCCTTTGGCCCAAGGCCAGCTCGTCTCCTTCTTTCGAGTATGTCACAATGCGTCTGACTAACCGTGAGGCTATTTGAATCAAGCCTATTTTGAACCTGTCGCTCTCGACAACCTCCATCACCCTTTCATTTTTATATGGGGCTTCTTCTCTTTTCAAAGAAAGAAAATGCCCGTGGATATGTTTGAAATAGGTGAGCTTGCCCTTGATTGGCGTCCTCGTAACATGGACATCTAAATAAGTCATCAATATTCCAATTAAATAACCCTGCTCATCCTTCAAAATACCTGTTAAAGGTTCAGCGAGTCTTATTTTCTCTTTGCCCTTTGAAGAAAATGGAATTTCGCCTTTTTCTATAGACTTAATATATTTAATAACACCATCCGCGGGGGATAGGATTACATTTTCCCCCTCCGGCGGAACTCTATCCGGATCCCTATAAAATCGAACCAGTAATGCTGACACAGATATTAAGACAATCAAAATGAAGCAGCTTATTAATTTCAACGGCAACGACATATAAAAATATCCTTCAGCGATATTTATGGCCAATCCGACAACCAGACCAATAATAAGGGCGCTGATTGAAACAACTTTAAGATTCAGCTCCCATTTATAGGCTATGGGAACCAAAATCAACTGACTCAAAACAAGACTGATAATTATATTTACCATATCACTCCTCCAAATCCTCGCTTATACAAAAATAAGAAGACCGGTAATTGGTAATTAAATTTACCATTCAACAATTTAACTAATTACCATCGCAGGGTTTTTTATCTCACAAGGTATCTGCCGTCCACAACAGGGCCTGTCACGACCACAAGCCGGAGCATTACTATTAGCGTAATCAGTCGCATAGAAGCCTGAGCCTTTGAAAATTATGCCCCCTCCGCCGCTGATTAAACGCTGAACTCTGCCTCCGCACTTCGGACATTTATCCAAGGATTTGTCCTTCATGCTTTGGAACTTTTCAAATTTGTAGCCACAATCCATGCACTTATATTCGTACGTCGGCATAATCACTTCCTCTCTTCTCTGGACCCTTTTGTGCAACATCAATTTTCGTCTTTGGCTCAGGTTCGATTTCTAATTTATCCAGTGCCTGTTCCAAATCTTCTATAATTATCCTTGTTTTCTCAATTCCGGCAGAGAGACGAACGGTGTTAGGACTAACTCCGAAGGCGGTCCGACGTTCCGGCGGCATATAAAGCAGCGTTGTAAGGTACGGTATACAAATCAGTGATTCGGTTGCCCCTAAACTAACCGCATGATATATAACTTGAAGCTCGCTTATAAGCTTTTTGGCATCTTCCTGGTTTTTAGCCACGTCAAATGCCAGGACTCCGCCGAATCCATTACGCATTTGTTTAATAGCAATTGAGTGCCCGGGATCGGCCTTCAAGCCCGGATAGTAAACTCGAGAAACTTTTGGATGGCTGGATAAATACTTTGCTATGGCCATAGCATTCGCTGCCATCTTTTCCGCTCGAAGCTCGAAGGTTTTAAGGCCTCGTTCCAACAGCGATCCTGAATAAGCATCCAAAGTTGTCCCAATAGCCTGACGGGTAAACCATAGATTATCATAATGTTCCTTCGAGCCAGCTACAGCACCTGCCATAAGGTCGTTATGTCCGCCTAATCCTTTTGTGGCACTATGTATAACTAAATCGGCACCAAGCAATAGTGGTTTCTGGTGATATGGAGTAGCAAAAGTATTATCAACTACCAAAAGAGCATGTACCTTATCAGCTTCCCTGCGCAAGGCAGCTATATCCAAAACTTTGCATAAAGGATTACTTGGACTTTCACAAAATATTATTTTTGTATTTGGTTTGATATGCTCATCGATTCTATGGCTCTCGCGAGCATCAAGCCATGTTATATCGATGCCGAACCGTTCCAAGAGAAGTGAAACCTTATAATGAGCACCATACACATCATAAAATATTATCAGGTTATCACCTGTGCTAAGATATGTTAAATACACCATCGTGCATGCGGCCATCCCTGAAGTGCAAATAATGCAATCCTCAGCTTCCTCCAATGCAGCTATTTTCTTCTCTACTGCTCGGACTGTTGGGTTGTCATCTCTATGATAGGTATAGCCATCAATTTGGCCATCTGTAATCTGCCGCAGCACCTCGAAAGAACTGTATTCATAATTGATTGCGTTGACAATAGGTGTAACCATTGGTTTGTTACCGTACGGCGTTAGTGGATCATTACTCATATATGTTTACTCCTCTCTTCTTGAGTTTCGACTGAAAACATTACTTCGTCTCAAGTGGAGCAACTTCGATTTCCCGAGGCCGCGTCATTTTGCTCCGATCCTTAGGTCCGACTATCTTTTTCATCTTCTCCAATTCACCCAAGGTTTTAAAACGTTCATAAATCTTTATCCAGGCACAATCACGTTCAGGATCCACTTCACATTTTCCATCTTTACTTCCTCCGCACGGCCCATTTAGCAACCCTTTAGCACACTGAGTCAAAGGACAAATTCCGGCGAATTTACCAAGCTCGCATTCTCCACACTGTTGACATTTTTCTTTGAATAGAGTTGGGCCGCCTCCCATATGTCCTATTGGATTTGTCGCTGGATAAATGGGCTTTGTAATTTCAAACTCTTCCTCCAGAATTAACTCCCTCACAACTTGAAGTCCATCGCCACATGTCAACATCAGGATAGCATCAGATTCTTCAATTTCTTTTCGATATTCGTTTAAGCGAGCTTTACTCCAAGGAAGATAGCAGGTAAATTCCCCAAAAGGTGGGGCAATAGCTGCTAAAACCTGTTTTCCTCTTTTAGTAAGCGTTTTCGCCATTTCTTTTACTTCAGTCTCACCGCCGGTATGAAAAACTGTAGCACATCCCCCGCACCCAACGAGAACAACCTTTTCCTTACCTTCCAAGTACTCGAGAACTTCCTCTATCGGTTTTTGAGTTTGGCCAATCATTTTTATTTTGTCCTTTTTATTCCATTCTCACTTTCGTAAGCTATTTCACCCACAATAATGTCAGAGTTCATGAAGTCTATCTCTTTAATTCTTCCCTGCAAAATCTTACTTTCTCCCGCAAGGTTTTCTACCTCTATTTGGTCACCATCAACTTTAAGATAGGCAATCTCTTTTGTGATCAGCTTGCCCCCATTTCCACGTCGATAAATATTGGCTAAGCACATGTTTCTGTCCTTTGTTTTTGTTATATTGATTTAACTACCAATTTTCTTTTTTCAGATTCTATCCTGTCGGCAATTTCTTTAATTCCCTCAAGAGAAATCGTAAGCTCATTGCCGGAGAGACACGACATGAATACATCCTTATTTTCAGGGATAATGGCTATCACCTTCTCTTTATCTACCGACTCCAGAAGTAACTTTTCTGTTTCTCGGTTTACTCTATTGAGTACATAATACGTTGGCTTACCAGCCTGCCTGCCCAGGTTGGATATCTTTTGGGCTAAAAGAATTGACTCCCGTGATGGGTCGATAATGACGATCAGCAGATCGACACCTTTTTCTACAGCTCTGCCAAAGTGCTCTATTCCAGCATCGGTATCTGCAATTAAGAACTGCTTATCTTCTAAATCCAGAACCTCCAGCACCTTTGAAGAAAGGGCGTTAATAGGGCAGGCACATCCCTCGCCAAACTCATAGATCTTTCCCATCGACAGCAGTTGAATATTTCCCTTTTCAGATAGATAGTCCTTAGGCAAGTCTTTCAATTTCCATTTGTTGGTTATCTCTTTGGCCTTCTTAAAGAGAATCTTCTTACCACCAAAGTAATTCATAAAATCTTCCGGCTTAGCCATTCCCAAGCGATGGTGAAGGCCAATATTTGACTCGTCACTGTCAATGACCAGGACTTTATTTGCCCTTTTCGCCATCTCCTTGGATAAAAGAGTTGCGATTGTGCTCTTGCCGCATCCACCTTTGCCACAAACCAGCACTTTCATAATCATTAACCTCTTTTTTTCACAGGATTATTTGTGCAACCGCATATCTCAGATATGTTAGTGGTCGCAGATATTATCTCCTGTTTCAAGCGTATTTTCCATATAGGCTGACACAAGCTCTTCGGGAGATTGGCCAGATGCACCTATCATAACTTTGATGTCATTCTGGGCAAAAAGCTGCTGTGCTCGCTGTCCCATACCGCTGGCAATAATAACATTCACGTTATTTTCATTTAACCATTTCGGCAATGCTCCGGGAGCATAGGAGGGAGGGCTTGCATCTTTTCTATTTGTAATCTTCTTAATACTGTCATCGATATCAAAAATTGCAAATTGATCACAATGGCCAAAATGAAGGCTTAATTTGCCCTGTGCTAATGGAACTGCTATGCGCATTTTCTTGTCTCCCGTTTGTAAAGATTGTGTGTCGTTTGACTCATGAGTATCGTTGTCAAGCTTAAAAATTGGATTCAATATTTTCTCGAAAGCTTTCGCTGCTTGACTTTGGTTGTAGTGATATACAAAAGGTCTGCCGGAATCACAGGCTTCTACGATTTGCGGGTCTATAGGGATTCGGCCCAAGAAGGGCACGTGCATTTCATTAGCCATAATTTCACCGCCGCCGGATTTGAATACGTCGGTTTTCTCGCCGCACTTTGGACATACAAAACCACTCATATTTTCCAATACGCCGAGAACAGGTAGATTGAGATTCCGGCAGAAGGTAATACATCTGCGAACGTCGGACAGTGCCACCTCCTGAGGTGTGGTAACTATGATTGCACCATCTGCTTTTTCCAACAGTTGAACTACCGAGAGTGGCTCATCGCCGGTCCCAGGCGGGCTGTCAACAATCAGAAAGTCGAGGTTGCCCCACTGCACATCCTTCAAGAATTGCTTTATCATTTGATATTTCATGGGACCTCTCCATATCACGGCATCGTCACTGCCCCGCAGCAGAAAACCTATAGACATAACCTTTAAGTTCTCGGACATTTCAACAGGTAAAATCACATCTCCTACCGCCTGGATAGCCTTTCCTTCAAGGTTCAGAATCTTCGGGATACTTGGACCGTGTATATCAATGTCAAGAAGTCCTACTTTCTTACCGGCAAGTGCGAGTGAAACCGCAAGATTTACCGCCACTGTGCTTTTGCCAACGCCCCCCTTGCCGCTCAGCACAAGTATCTGATGCTTTATTTGTTTTACTCTCTTGCGTATTTGCTCCTGTTCAGCCTGCATTTGTTTTTGCTTATTTTCATCAATCTGAAAAGTGCTGCTTTCTTTTGCCATAGTTTCTTTCCTGTCCTTTGAAAAACCTATTTATCTTTATTAACTTCGGGACACGCATTGGAAATCTTTGCGGTCAGTACTATCTCATATCTTTGAGCAAGTTTCTCAAAGGCCTTCTGCAGGCTTTCGAAAACGGCCGGCTCATCTCCTGTGATGAGGGTGCTCATTGGCCCGAGCTCGACCTTTAGCTTGTTATTCTCCAAAGCTTGAATAAATTGCTGAATCGGCTTGGTCAATTCATTCTGGCGTAATGGATATAAACTTATCTCTGCCTGCACCTTC
>Ga0315547_1000528_pt1 | contig 37366 bp, 65 predicted proteins | sample SalMarSW160240MG_2_FD_202542 | JGI IMG/M metagenome (GOLD analysis project Ga0315547, IMG submission 202542) | Salt marsh sediment microbial communities from the Plum Island Ecosystem LTER, Massachusetts, United States - Salt Marsh Sediment SW1601-240 ...
TCTACAGGTGTTTCAACAGTCAGCTTAAACCCTTGAATAATTCCGACTGTGTTTTTACTACCACATTTGGGACAAGGTATGGGTTTTTCTTCACTCATGTTGACCTCTCCTTTTGCTTCTCAATGGAAAAGGTTCCGTTGGGATTTTGTTTTATCACCTTAGCATAAGCCATCAAAGCTATTATTGAATCAGGGGCATTTTTAGCGAGTAAAAATTTCATTTCCTCAGAATCAGGCAAACCATCATCGGTTATGAAATCAACTGATTTCAAAATAAATAAAGCCCGGATTTCCTCAATTGTAAGATGGTCTGATGGAGGCAACCCACCATTATGAATATCTTTAATTGTAACTTCAAAAGCAAGTTTTACTATATTTTCCCAATATTCGAGTTTGTTTGTTGGAATCTGGCATTCACCAATTATGTGTTTGAGTAATATGTCTCCTTTTCTAAAGTTTCTACCACATAATCTACAATGATATAATCCTGTCATTCTATTTTCTCCTTTGTCCTCTTTTTGGTTTCTAATCTGGAAAGTGGGACCAGAACCTCGTTCCAATAGTGAGTATGGCTGTACCCACCGTAATCGTAGCGTTCTGATTTACCATCATCGCAAGCATGGGATAGTTCATGAAGATGAACTAAGGTAATGGCCTCGATGTAATTGACATTAGCAAGAGGAGCCCACCATTTCAGATTCATACAAGCAGCGACATCAATTAAGCAAGCCCACATGTTAGGAAGATCCACTCTCTCCCCGTCAAGTTCGAGGTAAGCGTTTTTTCCACCTTTAAATGCCCTTCCAGGTGCGAACTTTTTATCATCGTTAAAGTCAAACCCACCGAAAGCATCAGCCCGAATAATGCTTATGATCTCCACTATGACCGCTTCCGTGAATTGTGTTTGTCTATGGATGCTTGTTTGAAAATTCTTTCAACCCCTTCACAGAAGTTGCTTGAATTGTGATAGTTTACTATCTTGAGGATTTTAGCCTCTGGGTTGTTAATTAAAGCAATAATATTACTTGCATCAACCCAATGAGATAAATCATATTTTCTACCTTTTTCTGGATCATAGCTTTCGACTACTACCACATGCCAACTTGAGCAACGCCAATGAAGCTCAAAGCCTTGTATTTTCTCTGGATTGATTTCGTGTTTTTCTGGGTAAGCCCAATCTATTGAGTATCGCATACTCATTATTTCAATCATGGTCGTGTCCTCTTAGTATCTGATTTAATGGGCGTAGCTGGTCGCCATGATTCGCAGTTTTCTATTTTTCCTTGGTATATCATGACGATTTCACTATCTATACAGTGGGCCAAGCCTCCACAAGTTTTACAGCATTCTTGTAGAAGATCCCCGAGAAGGATATTGAGTCCATGAGGGGTTGTTATTTTACTCATCTTGATCCTTCCTAAGTTCTTTAGAGATAATGGTCCCGTCTTTTTTTGTGATCTCTACCCCACAGTAAACCCATGTCTCACCTTCTTGTATGGTGTCAAGGATTTTAGCGGTGTCAGCGGCTCTAATTAGACTAATTCCACGGTTGAAGTGGTTTTCAAGTGTTTTTATCGTTGCCACTCGTTTACCATAGAGAAAGTCTGGGTAATTATTTTGAAGTAACCTAAAATGTTCCTTGTAAGCTAAATCAAATATAAGATCATCTGAGACTGGTGACATTTTATTTAGTATCGGCCAGACTTGATCGAAGTTTTCTATGGCGCGGTCAAGCAATTGGAAACCAGTGAAATAATCACTCATTGTTTTTTCTCCTTGAATTTTTTAATTATGTCTAGGAACGCCTCTGCATGTTTGGGGCATAATTCAATGGTATCTATTGTATGGTTGAGATAGTTATTTATTGAGTAACTGTGGGCATTCCAGTCTTCATATTTTAGTTCTTTTCCACATACATCGCAATAATATTTAATCGCCATTTTATTCCTCCTCCGTCCTGAGTTGCTGGGATACTCTGGAATGATATAATGCGAAACCCGCGTTAGGGTCTTTTTCCATCAGTTCCAGCTCCTCCATCGTGAAATACCCGAAGAGGTAGGCCCATCGTTCTTCCCAGCCTGGATGCATTTTCTCGTAAAGTTTCTCGTATTCCTCTGGTGTGTAGCCGCCTTCATCTTCAGCATCATGGGCCGTGATTGTCCACCACATCGGTGATAGTTGATGGTGGCCTTTTCCTATTCGAGACTCTAGGATCTTGCCTCGGATTAGGATCTTGCCCTCGGGGATACCTTTACAGGTTCGGCATGGCTGAACCGCGTAGAGTTTACCTATCTCGTATCTGTCTGAGGTTCTGCGTGTCTGGGTCTTGGTACCCGCCTTGATCTGCTCTATGTGGTCGGCCTCTGAGAATATCATTCGGCAGGCCTCCTGAGTTCGGCGCAATCGACGGACTGAGTGTTTTTGTTGAAGAATGCCCTTATACAGCCTTCATGATCTGAATGATATTCCCAATACTCGTAGCATTCAGCACAGAGTTCAAGGTAATCTCCGTGTTCTTCGCAACATAGTGGGTGATCTGGTGCCTGTATCTCATCGGCCCAAGTTATTGGTTCTCCGCAGATAGCGCAGTTAGAGCCTGTGTAAACTTCCTCTGGATCTGGTTCCCATAGGAACTCGCCGCCATATTTTTTCCTCTCTTCAAATGCAGTTAACTGAACTGAGGGGAGATACCAAGCTTTACCTATCAGCACCAGTAGAGGGAGCAAGGCATGTTCAAGCCGCTTCCACTTCCATCGCTTAGTATCCCGTTCTTTCCATGCACGCCATGTCTTGCCTTCATCTTCCTCAAAGAACGATGCACAGTCCTCGCAGTAGGCTTTTACCTTGTAGAAGCTAGAGCCACCACAGACAGGGCAATGAAAGGTATCCCAATCTCGTTGACCCTTAATGGGGATGGGGAGCCAGGACCAGAACTTTATCATTGGAGCGGGTATATGGCCATGAGGGATTCTTACGAGATCATAATAGTGCGCGTTCTTAGGTTGTGTAAACTTCATTCTTCTTCGACCTCCTTATAGCAGGGTTCTCCTTGGGCTCTGAGCTCACAGATCCAGATTGCTTCACCTTCTTGGGTGAAATCTAGTTCAGAACATTCGCAGTCTCTACAGAGTTCGGGCTGTAGGCTATCCCAATATTCTTCTATTGTATCAAAGTCTTGTTGACTCATCTCTGCGCCTCCAACATTGAGTTCATCAACGTGATCTCATCCCTGAGCTGGTTCTTATCCTCGAGATCGTCAAGTGTGATTCCGAGCTGCCTTATGAGGTAGCAGACGAGATCCACGCGGTCAACGGGTTCCAAGTTCTCTATCTGACCGGCTCCCTGGAAGTTGACGCCGTTTGAGACTAGGAGAACGTAGGCCACGGGCTCGTAGACAGCCATCTTCTTGGCGAGTTCGCCTATTTCCTGTGCCTTCTCTAATTTCATTATCTCATCTCCCTGGTTGCCATGTTGTACCAAGCCCTCTCTATTGGATCCCTCTCCCATTCAGGCATGAGGCCTTTCATGTGAAGCCAGAACCACCCATTATATGCGGCTCTATCAAGGGCATCATCTGCGTTGATCAAAAGCTCATCCAGTGGCTTTTCTTTCAGCCTCTTAATGATCACTGTCTGAGCAGACTCATCTCCCCACATCGGATGTCTGTATGATAGATGTTTTTCCTTTGAGTGCCTGCCTAGCTCTTTGACTATTGCTTGGAAGAATGGCTCAAGATCAGAGTACATGATTCGTTCTATTTCACTTAAATCGTTCATGTTGTTTCCCCCGTCCTGTTGCCACCGTTAAAAATGGTCATAACCAATCTTCATCCTCCCAATCTTCTTCGTCCTCGTAGTCATCATCCCATTCCTCTTCTTCCTCATCGAAGCCGTAATCAGGAAGAAACATGTGTACGTTTTTTGTGCCTGCTCCAGATGTTAAGCAGGTTCTAATGGGTATCTGGTCTTTCAGTATGGCGTCTCTGATCTCTTCTCGTTTTGTTTCGTCGTTGAATTTCTTTGCTGTCTTATCGATGAGTTTCTGTAACTCATTTTCAGTGAGGTCTCTACCTCGAATAATGTAGGCTGTTTCGGGTGTATTGAGGGTGGGGTGCGTGAAAGTGATTTGGATGATGCTTACGATGGGTATCGTTTTCTCTGGGAAGATGTCGCCAAGTTCCTTCATGCCTTCATCGTTCAGATGAGCCCAAGAAGCATAGTCATTCATTTTGACTCGACCCCACCGTTATTGACGGACTTTACCACATCGTAGGTTTTCTCAAAGATCCGTTTCTTGATGGGGTAGACTTCACCCTCTACACCACGAATAATGTAATCCTCTTCTTGGTAGGCCCACAATATGCCTTCCCTAGTGTGGATCTTCTCGCACCATTGGTTTGATTCGTCACTATCGAACCATTCAGGGTTTACCTCTCGGTACTCAACCTCAACAGGTTTCTTACGGGCTATTCCCCAATTCATGTTGACCGCCTTCCCTGATTGATAATGGACATCATTTTTTCATGGTATTTCTGGAAGTGTTCTAATGCATCCATTTCATCCATGTTATCATAATCGTAATTATTGTCACATTCAATGGTTGTTTTCTTTACTTCTTTAACCAGAGTCCATAGGCGTTGTCTTTCAAGTCTCTCGATTATGTACTCATATCGTAATACGGATTTTTTCTCCGCTGGAAGTGCTTTGAATATCTCTCTAGCTTGGTCTAGTATTTCCTTGGGGAACACCATTTCAAGATTGATCTTTTCTTTCAGACTCATTGTGTCCTAACCCCCGTGTATCTAATGGAATGATTACCACATTTTTTACAGGTGATCTCAGTACACACGTTCTGCATGTAGCCTGCTTCACGTATGCCTTGAGTGCCACATTCTTTACAGACTATGTAGGCGGGCCTCGCTGGGTTTGTGGGATGTCTCTGATCTATTGCGTATGAAATATAGAAGCTAGAGAACGGTGAACTCACGGTTCTTCCTCCTTGGACTGTGAATCGTTGGGTTTAATGGACTCCTGTTTACGATTGATAAGAACCGTGAAAACAGCAGCGTTTTTATCGCTACTCATAGCATGGGATGAAACTCTTAACCCCAACTTATCCATGACCAAATATGCCGCTGCTTCCTTGGTTAGTAAGTTATCTGCTTCATGAATTGCATCATCAATCAGGTTATCAAAATCATTAGGCCAAATCCCCAGAAGATTAGCAGCTCCTTTTCGTAGGAGATCGATCATTGTGGTTCCTCCGTGGGCCGTGAATCGTTGGGGTTGAAGGATGCGATCCACTCAAACAGTGAATCGTATTCTTCCTGGGTGATTATTTTAGAGCCGTTAAGCCACCAATCGGTAAGCATTTTCACTCGTTTTAGATGAGTCCATTGTTCCCTTGTCTGAACATTGAACAAGGCTTCAGATGCTAGGAGATATTGGTGGAACTCGTAGGAAGGCCATTTCTGTCCTCTGTATTTGTTCTCAACTTCAAGCATGAAGCCTCTTAGCATTTCGCTGAAGGCTATCTGCCCCACAGTAGGGATGTCTTCAGGGTAAAACCTTATGCTTTGATACTTTTCTAATTTTTTGACACAGCCTGTGTGGGCCTGTCCTAGTACCTTGAGGTTATCCCAATCGATAACCGTTCTGGGCTTTGTGCCACTCCCCATTGTCTTTTGACATAGTACACATTCACTCATTCTGGGTTCCTCCTTTCAGATGTGTTAATGGTTAGCTCTTCGTCGCTGTGAGTGTCCGCCAGCCGCACCGCCAACGTCACCGCGTCGCTTAGGAGAACCCGGGCACCGCGTATGCTCTGCATTCTACCTGTCCATGTGGCTAACTGGGCGTGAGCCTCATCTGATAGTCTCACTGTTTTCATGTTCCTCAACACCCAGACGTCGCCACAACTATATAACCGTTATGCATACGCATACCGTTACGAGGAAAAGGGTAAACTCTTTATTCTCAGCCAACCAGAGAATATCAGTGGTGGCGTAGATGGCGAAGAAACAAAAGGTTAGAACCGTGAACTGTACCTGTAAAAGGGTACGTATCGTTAAAGGCTCTAAGGCGACTTATGCCACAATTCAGGCTGGCTCTCAGTGTACTTGTAACACGGTATCTGGACCCTATGGTAAGAAGTCGAAGATCAAAGGCTTCCCAGCTGATTACGTTAACCTATTTGGGGAGAAGAAGGTCAAATAATAGCTGAAAAGAGGAGGAGACGGTGATGGCCAAGAGAGGACATTATTACTTAGATAAAACGGGTTCACGTTGCAGGTCTTCTGATGGAAAGTATGCGCCGTGCGAGATGTGTCCCCGATGTCCGATAAAGAGGAAAAGATAGGTTAGGTGCGACGATACCACCCCGGACGAGGCGAGAAGATGCTGCCGTCTTTTATGAGAACACCAATCATTTTAGCGGCTTCTGATCGTCCTATGCCGTAGCGGCTCTGCAACGCATCATACAGCTCATCGTCTTTGACGGCGTCGGTTCTAGCTGTCTCGCCCACGGTTTCCAAGACCCGTTGCAGCTGAGCTTGGAGTCCTCGAGCCTTCCCTGTGTATCCCATCGGCTTCAGTATCCGCAGCTTCCCCGTGACAGGCTCATGTGCATCCTCGATGAGCAACTGATCCACATATTTACGTAGCTCAGCTGCGCGGAACAAGCCTTTCTCAGTCACCTTCCCCAGCAAGGATTGATAGTCACAGTACCCGTCCGTGGATTCGCATTGCATCTCATAGATTATGTTGCGGAGAAGCTCCTGTTTCTGCCGCTGTCCTTTGGGTTTACCTGTCATATAGCTGTCCACGTCACGCTGCCCCGTCGACGGGTCTACACCCACCTGCATCATACTGCTCTCAATGATACCCAGCGCAGTCATGGCGTCGTCCTCCGACGCCTCCACGTGCATCCTGGCGCGGGCCACCGCCTCCGTGACCCTTATACAGCTCTCGAATTGGCGGGGCGTGATCATGATAGTGGGCTGCGTCTGATCCGTGTCGTCACCCGCTTTCCTCAGATCCTTATAATATTTTTCTAGGATAGCCCCGACGTCGGCGGGGATGTCTGGGTGGATATGTTTTCTGCAGTACGCCACGTATTTACGCAGCTCCCGCAGGGATAGGGGGGAGTGCATCTGTTCTCCGCTGTGGACCCTAAGCAGGTGGTCGGCTAACGCGGTGTCCCGCTCCACGTCAGGGGTGTCCCGTAGCACTCTTATGAGGTCAAACCTGTTAAGCAGCGGCGCCTCCAAGTTGATGTTCTGAACCACCGTGACATACGGGTTGTATCTGCCGTCCTTCGGGTTAGCCGCCGCCATAACCCCGCACCGCGCGTTAAGCGTCGTGTTTATGCCCCCCTTATTTATCGGGATTATCTGTTGCTCCATAGCTGGGTGTATGGCGCGACGGTCATTCTCGTTCATCTTCTCCAGCTCATCAATAAACGCGTGCCCCTTATCCGCCAGCACCAGGGCGCCCGCCTCGAGGCTGAACCCTATATCCTTATCCTTAACCACCGCCGCCGTGAGCCCTGCGGCGCTGCTGCCCTGCCCCGTCGTGAAGATGCCTCGGGGACTCGCTTTTGATCCAAACTTGAGAAGCTGAGATTTTCCTAGTCCCGGGTCGCCTACGAGTAACAGGCTTACGTCGCCTCTTATGCGGGTGTCTTCAAGGGTCTTGGGTACGCCGCCCATGAGGAACACGGCTTCACACCGTTTCTCGTCGTGTAACCCGTAGAGGCTGGGGGCTACGCTGTCCGTGACGGCAACGAACATGTCCCTGGTCTGAGCCATGTCGCTGAACCGTTTAGCCTCCTCGTCTGTGCACTCAAGGTCCTGCGCGTCCTCAGCCAAGTGCGTTATGCCCATGCATCTGCCGTACATCTCCAGTGTACGTTCAGAACTGCTTTTCCCCGACATAGCGGCATCTATAACGGCGGTGAGGCACACCCTGTCACCCGCTTTGACTCTGCCACAGAGCAGGCCCTTGAGTTCGTAGACGAATATGCGCGGCATCTGTCCCGGGGGCAGAGTCTCAGGGGTTTCCTGGAGTTTTAGTAGTTGTTTGTCGTGGTAGACGCTGTGGGTGGGGTCTAGTATCCAGTATTTTCCTTTACAGTTGTTGCATGGGTCCAGTGGAGCGGTTGTGTATTGAAGCTCTTGTTTGATCACCATTTTTTGTCCGCATTTCTGGCATACGTAGGCTGCCGCCTCTAGTTTGGGTTCTATCTGTGTGAGTTTGACGATGATGCCCGCCGTGGAGACGAGGGTGCCTATCATGTTGCTGCGTATGTTTCGCAGCGGCGTGTCATTGGGGTGTCCGACTAGCTGAACCTCTACGGGGTGGTCATCTATGAGCTCAGGCACCCGCACCCGCAGCAGGCCCCGGACTTGAGAGACGAGTGACGGTATGGCTTTATCCGGGTCTTTTATCAGGTAGTCCACGGTTTCAGAGGTGTACTGGTAGAGGTCTGTGAGGTTGACGGTTATGCTGCCGTCAAGCCGTAGCGTAGCCGCGTCCAATGGGGGTACGGCTCCGCAGCCTGTGAGGTAGTCGTAGACGTTGTTGGCGGCCATCTCAAGGGTGTCCATCAGGCTCCCTCCATGATGGTGTACCCCAGTGCGTTGACGATGCGTTTCACGGCGATCAGTGGGTCGTCCCCGTACAGTTTCTTAGCTGCTAACAGGTTGACCAGTGTCCAGGTGCCTACGCAGCCGTCGCTGTTCAGGTGCTTAACAGCCTCCTCTGCTATCTGTTGATAATCGTAGTCTTGTAGGTATTCGTCCATGCTTGTTACGTGGCTGCTGGTCACATCTTTGTAGAGTTGAGCCGCCTCGTCGATCCTGCTCTGAGGGGCGTCCCGTAGCGCGTAGAGGAACGTTGAGGGTCCTCTCTCCCCAGCACCCAGTTTGCTTACCTTCACCAGCACCCCCATATTCACAAACTTATTCGTGAACCTGTACAACTTGTTTACATCTAAACCGAGCTGGGAAGCCGCCACGTTAACCGTGTACGCCTCCCGATCTCTAAGATACTCAAGGTATTTCCTCCCCTCAGGCTTCGAGACAAGCTTTATGAGAGTTTGAAAGACTCTCTCACCCTGTATATTCTCTATATTATATATTAATATCATTTCGAAATAATAATAATATAATAAAAAGGACTTCATTACGTTCCCGAGGGAATGTGGTTCATCTTTCCCCATGTCTGGGAGAGGGTCAAACTGATCTTTAGCACTCATCTTACTGCACCGAATATGTAGTAGCGGATGGGTTATATAAAATTTAGGAGAGTACGTGAGCGACTGGTGCAGTAAAGTCACTCACATGCCTGCCCCATTTAATGGATAATCATGCCTGTATTTAATATTATCTAATAGAATGAATTGTCGCAACAAAATAGGCGAATCCTATTTAGTCGGGACAGTCTCATGTCTGTTTGTTATGCATCCCAATAGATCATCATGTAAGAGCCGAATAATGTTAAGACGAATAACAGGTATATGAACACCATGTACTGGGTCGGCGGTATGGCTCCCTGCATATAGGCGGTGGTGGTGGTTAACGCAAAGAGTAGGAGAACCACGGCAAACATGAAGAGGCACACGTTACGCAGCCAACGCCTAAAACTCATGTCTCCTCCTCCGCGTACAAGTCCTCCTCCTCCCCCCAGAACGGATCGTTTCCCTCAACTTCCTCCGTTTCTAAAATGATGTCCAAAGGGAACCAAGTTTCGCATTTATTACACCATCCCCCTTCTTGGTGGTTGAAGTTCTCTAACTCAGTGCTACATATAGGGCAACTCATGTCCGTGTCCCCAGTAATATGGCTGCCATGATCATCTGAACCTCAACCAGCAACTCGCCACGCTCATAGAGAAGGCTACCAGTGGCGGGTTTCACGTTGAACATCTTCCCCTCTCGCTTTACGGTGCACAGCCTACCCTCATACACAGACACCTCAGACAACATCCTTTTCCTCTAAACTAATATTTTCATCATCTTTCCATACCCAATCATCATAACTGAAGGTTTCCATTCCAAGCGCCTTCATTTGAGCCTGTATAGCAAATATGAAAAGTTGTAACCGTTCCTCGGTCGGTGGTTCTTTTAGTTGATTGATAACATATAACAGGAGAAGTTTATCCTTTATTTTCTGCTCTTCGGTTCGATTATCTTTGATAGTTCTTGACAAACTAAATCGTCTCCTCGTCGAACAGGTCGGGTAGCTGTCCCCTTATGCTCCAGTAACCCAGTTCATCCCAGTCCCCACTGATCCGCCTATACACCCCATTATACAACGCCTCACCATGCATCGCCTCAACGAACCTAGTCTTCTCCTCCCTGAGCAACTCCAACGCCTCCTCAGACTCCATCCCAAACAGCAAATCATAGTCGCTGCACGTCTCAGGAACCACCGCTAACAGGCAGGGACCCCCCTTCATCATCTTATCCAAGGGTATGTCGGCTATCTCTTGGTCGCCTGTTATGTCCCTGTTGGCTATGTATATCACCTTGTAGCCGTGGTACAGGTAATGCCTGATCGTGCGCACACCCGTACGCAGCACACCGTCACTCATTTATTTCCCACCTTTTGGTTTCTTGAAATACCAGACGAGGGTTCTCCCCGTGTCGTTAAGCGTCGCACCCATCCCCCTCAACGTCTCACCGAAGCCCGTCTGCTCCTCACTGGTGAGGCTCTGGTACGGCTCCACCGTGATGAAAGACGCGTTCTCCGTGACGGCAAGCCTCTCCACAGCAGATTCGCCGTGAATATCGGTTAACTGCTTCTCCACGGATTCAATGCTCAACCCAGTGGCTGTCTTTGGCTCTAACGGTTTCTGGGTCTTCTTGAGGGTTAGCTCCCAGTGGCTGGGCTTCACACCTATCCACATAGCCCCTATTCCCTTCAACGCGTCGTTGATAGGGTTCCACGTGTCCCCCAGAAACTTGGTAGGAGACACCCATAGGGTACCGCCCTTTGGCGTGTACTCTAGCTGGTCGCCGCCTGTCAGCCCCTGCACGGCGGCACGCGCCTTAACCTCCGCCGCACACATCACAACCTCCCCAGAGGCCCTGTTAAAACTAGGCTCAGGCTGAGACGCAGGTGTGGCGTCACTCTCCCGGGCCCTGTCCAGCATCTTCTCGAACGTCCACCGCGTGCTGCTGGCTATCTCCCTGAGACGCCGCTCCCCCCCGTAGTTGTACATGTCGATGCACACTATCTTGTAGTTATCCTCCGTCACGTCAAATTCAAAAGCCTCTTCCTCAGCGAGTTCACCGTCCTTGAGTCTCACAACGTCGGCGTCAGCCATACCAGAGAACACCCTATCCAGCAGGAAGCTTCTGAACGGCGGCGTATCCACCGTGAACCTCATTGAGGGAGTGAACTTGGCGTCCCTGCCTTCCACGGTCAGCTTCCCCAGCACCGTGCCGTCCTTACTGGTTATGGTCTCGCCCACCGCCTCCTTAACAGGCTCAACCTTAGGCTTGGCTTTGGGCTTCTCTTTAGGCTTGGGCGTCGACACCGAGGGTTCAGCTGGTTTAGGTGTCGCCTTGTCGACTAACTCCTCTCGTTTAAGCCGCTTCCGCAGCACCTTCAACGCAGAATCCATAGACACGATCAACCCGTCACTTTTCTCCATGATCTCCGCAGCCTGAGCACGCAGCCACCCCTCCTCTAGGTCAGGGTACTCCATGCGAATATCCATGATAAGAGCCTCTAGTGTATCAGCGTCCTCCTCAGGAGCCTCAGCAGGCCTAGGCGCTGGTTGCTTTACTACCCTGTTTCCCACCTCATTCAACTCCGTATCCATTATATCCAGCTCTTGGCTGAACCTCTGCGCTACCCCTGGAATCTGGAACACGGCATCGCTCTCAGAGCGCTTGGCGCTCATCTTCAGCAATGAGTTATCCGCGCCTGCGGCGGCGGGGTCTGGCATGAAGAAGAGGCATTTCTTGATGTCCGGGTTGTCCTTAATGAGTCGATCTGGATTCATTTTCTTGAGGTCTTCAAGATTCTTGACGGTGTAGCCGCCATCAGCGATTAAGGCTCGTCCCGTATAGTTTTCCCATTTGACGCGGAACCGTTTCTCCTTGTTTGTGCATGACCCTACTCCCTCCGCGATTACAGGGTGGTACGGTACGGGTTCACCTGTCTTGATGTTCAGGTACAGGATGGGCAGAATCGTTACAAGCTGAGACTTCATCTGAGCTCGTCCCTGACCCGTTTCCTCGTTGAACTCGACCTTTATATCAACGTGATCTGGGCGTACACCCATGTATCCCATGATCTTAGCTGTACCAGGGTCAAGCAGCTGGGCGCTCCAATCTCTCTTATCGGCTGGGGGGGTTCTTCTCCAGATGATGTGACTGTACTCCCAGTCCTTGTCGACGCCCTGTTTAAGGTTATCTTCCATCCACGCCTTTATGCCCTCTTCTTTCCTTGTCTTCATGTCAAGGGCTAGGGTGTTAAACTCCATACTCGCAAGAGTGATAGCGGTTTCCTCTCCCCTGTCACTCACGTTTAACCGCCTCCTCGCTTGGTAACCACATCTTTAGAGCCGTTTCAACTATCTCGCTGAGGTCTCCCTTCTTTTTAGCTACGTTTCGCAGCCGTTCATCGGTTTCCTCAGATAATACTATCGTTAGTTTTCCCATAAACAGTCCTCCGTATTAGTATATCCGAATATGTTATATATATGCGTTTACCTTCCATTATACAAGAGGAACATAAAGATGACGTCCGCTGAGTGTCTCTGGTCCGCCATAATCTACGCTTACCTCTGGCTCGGTACCGGGTACTGGCTCAGACGAATCGTTGAAGCAGCAAAGACGTGGACACTATGAGTCTGGAGGTTAAGCTTGGGGAGGTAGAGCAGGGAGTCCTCAAGGTGCTTAAGATGGATCCACACATCGCCGACGGCCCCCAATACAAAAAACTGGTGCTCCTGTACTGGACGCATATCGACGAGGCTTTCACCTATGATCGAGAGTCTGGGTACTACTATACGGATATGCAGCGGTTCACCGAAGCCACCAGCCCAGAAGCCATCTCTAGGGCGTTTCGTCGGCTGGTGGATAAGGAGGTCAAGAAACTCACCCCCCGCACAGAGAAGCGTCGCAGAGAAAGAGAAGAACAGTATCGAGACTATTACTCAGAGAACAAAAGAGGATAAAGAGGTCTAGACGAGTCTTCACCCTTTAGCTATTAACGCCCCGAGGACGGCTAGCAACGGCAGCACAGGCACCCCACCAGCCTCATCTACACCCGCCTCCTCTATTGTCCCAGCCCCACTGATAACCGCAGCACTGGCATTAGATTTGAGGCACATGACGACTGACGCGGCTAATGGATCGTCACTGTTACCCCACCTCTGAATCTCCTCTTGACTTACTCTTTGGAATGTTTGGTACCAATCCTGCCAGCTCCCCCCACGCATAATCACACGCGCAGACTCAACCAGTGTACGGGTGAAGCTCGCAGCATACGGGTCTGAGGCAGGTGAGGACATTCCGTCTATCATCCACGTAAACTCTTTCACGAACCCCTGAGCCGCCACCGCCCCTTTACGCACCATGCTCGGCACCAGCTGCTGCCCCGTCAAACAGGAGACAAACAGGGCGCGGCTGCCTATCATCATCTGATCGTTCAGGCACGCCTGTAACACCGTCTGGTACCCCGCCCCCGTAAAGACGTTGGGGCTCCCGTGGCCGCCTAAGAGAACGAGGTCTGGAGCGTAGCCCTCCATCGAGGATAAGAGCCCTTGCGCGGTGACAGCGGCACCAGTAAGACCCCGAGCCTCGTGACCCGCTGCTCTAGCCTCATTTATCATGAGTTGAATCCAGTATGACGCATAAGCTGATGCGGGGTCATTAGTGCAAAATACGCCTAAGACTCTAGCCATGAGATAAAAGAATACACATACCCTTATTGAGTTTACCCTAAGAAAAGAGGAGGTTAGCCTACTATCAGGTATAACTGCTCTCCGGAAGCCGTTTGAAGCTGCTGAATGTATTCCAGGGTCTTGACTTTCCCTATCTCCGTCCGGTTCTGAACCTCCCTGACCAGGTCGACGAGGCTGAGAAACACCGTCTTCTTCGTACGCTCCACATAGGCGCTGTACCGTTTTATCTGTCTGTCGCTCTGCGTGAGTCCCGTCATCTGCCGCTCCAGCTCGGCTCCATACATACCATAGGCGGTGTTAAGCGTTATCTCGGTTACCATGATTATGAATTATATCCACGGTGATTAAAAGCTTACCCCTTGCCGCGTAGGAGAAAAGCCGTCACGACTGCGCCGCCAACGATCAGGGGTATGTAACTGGTTAACTCGCCTTCTGTCTTGACGCAGAGCCCCGTCAACGCGTCATAGGTCCACCCGTCGGCGCACTCCTTAGGCGTCTCTGGGGTGTACTCTTGGGGCCCAGTGATCTTGACGATGGTGCTGGTGATGTTCTTGATAGCTAGGTATATGATGATCGCTATCACTGTGCCTGCTATCCACGGGATGAACGGAAGTATTAAGGCGAACGGGAAGACGAGCGTCTGCCCCGAGGCGCCGAGGGCTGGCCCAGTTGTGAAGGCTACCGTGTAGACTATGGTGAAACTGTCCACATTCCCGAGCCAGTTAGTGTGTTTCGTCACCTCTTTGCTGATTATCGTCGCCGTGCCTGTGGCGCCCTGCTCCTTCATGATCCCGTTAAGGTTAGCCTCGTCATTCTGGGTGCCAGTTATTATGTCGGTGATCCAGTTGTCGAGGAACGGGATGGGGACGATGTTGAGTTTGATGCTCCACCGGTAGACACCGCTCTCAAGAGTCTCCGGGCCCACCCAGGTAACAGGTATATCAGGCTTCGTTAACTCGTCAATGTACTCGTAGCATTTATCCAGATCGGGTGACTCGTAGAGACGGTTTAGATGGGTTCCCGCCTCATATACCCTGTACCTATTCTCTAGATTAAAGCCAATTATGAAATAGTCACGCCAGACATCGTACCCCTTATAGGCTCCTATGTACTCGTCGCTTGGAACCTCAGGTGTCTCTGTCGCGAAGTTGATGAGCACCACATGGTTGACGTTCATCGTCATGGTTAACTGTCCGCCCCCAGGGGCGACGGCTTTCTGGACTCCGTCGACGTAGACGTTCCCCATAACGTAGCCCGCCTTAGGCTGCAACTCGATCATGATCACATCCGCAGTTATGAACATGTAGAGACCTGAGATGATCGTTGCACCCGGGGCTTGAACGTAGACGGTTCCATACTGGGGGTTAACTATTTGCACCTCTAGGCTGCTGAGATAAGTCTCCCCGCCGAGAAGGATGTCGATCCGTGTCCGCACCTCTGGAACCGTGTCATACGTATATGTCTCTAGGTCGCTCCAGTACTGGCACTCGTCGTAGCTGCATTGACCCCATATCTGGATGCCACGGTACACCTCAACAGCGAACACCCCTTCGAGGCGCATCAAGTCTAGTCCTATCCTCCTATGCGTTTAGCTAATCCGCCTTTGAAAGCCTTCCCGACGCCGCTGCCCATAACCTGACTCGCTAGGTAACCCGCCAGAAACGCCAACAGTACCCCCGATGTCCCTTCCCCCACCAGTTTGACAGGGGCCTCTGGGACTGGGTACTCCACCGCGTTAGGCCCCAACCGGTAATCAGGCGTATAACCATACTTGAGGGGCGTGCCCACTGGGGTGCTGACTGCTTGAGCCTGCCACTCCGCGAGAGCCGCCGCACTAAATCTACCTGCCATTATGCCACCACCATAGACTTAGGGGGAAGCCTCATAAAGACTTTACCTAATATCTTAGTGGTGGCATGATTGAAGGGATGCGAGAAAGTAGGCAATTACTGGCGGTGCAGACAAGCCGCACCCAGCAAATTCGCGAAGGGCAGCCTACGTACAATATCTACAAAGTCTGGGGTTAAACTCATCATAGGATGCCCAAAAGGTAAGTACTCACCTAAAACCAAACGGTGCAAAGTAGGCACGAGGCTCCAGAGTAAACTTTATCCTGTTAAGAAGAGGTGAATCTTATGGCTAAGAAAACGGTGTGCGAAGCCCCAAAATGCACAACCGAGAACGGGTTACGCATCTGCCCCGTGATGACTCCTCTTTGGGGTGGAGTGGGGTGTCGCCCACGCAGACGAGAAGAATTCCATAAAGATTCGCTCTACTGGAAACCTACGGGGAAAAGTATGATACTGATCGGATGCCTCAAAGAAAGCTGGGACGCTAAAGCGAAGCGTTGCCGTCGAGGAACCCGTGGAATCATGACGACCACCGCTGTCTAGCCGCCACGGGCTATTTTCTTAAGGTCACTTATGCCTATTTCCTTACCATTATACATCAAAGTAGGAACATAGGCGATCTTATTGCATATATCCTGACGGTTAACCGCACAACGGTCAATGTCTATTTGTCTAACCTCTATGCCGAGGGCGTTCGCCTCCCGTATAATTCGAGGGATCTCGATCACACATGCCTCACATCCCTTCTGTGAGTAGATCTCTACGACGCTCATACTTTGACATACGTGGTAGACAGATTTAAACTCTTTTCTAAGTTAAACCTTAAATCCTGTTCCCATGTTTATATACTATGTCGATCCTCAGAGGATTTCTCCCAAGGCACATGAACCCGTTTAAACCACGGCAGACCCTCATTGTGAACCCAAGCGGCAACGAAATTGAGCACACAGAGCTTATGACGTGGAGAGACGCCGCTAAGGTAGCGTTCATCTTGATGCTCGCCGACTTCTTCACCGACTTCATGGTAGCGCACCCCTTTGACCCTGCTGTGGGGAGCTACCTGTTGCAGGTGTGGCTCATCGCGGCGTTCACCTACATGGCCCGCAGCTTTTTGGTCAAGTTCATAGCGTTAACAGGCCTCGCCTCTCTGGGAGCGGCGGCCATGAAACGAAACCAACATAAGAAGTAAGGAGGAGGATAGAACGCCATCAGGTAATGTGCATGCGTATTGGGCCAAGCGTTACACTGGGCTGGCGTGCCCCCGCACTCATAGGCTTATCGACAGTTGGTCAAGCGTCCTCGGCTCCAAACACCGAGTCTACCTCCACGACCCCCGGACGGCCACTGCAGCCGCCGACGTAGCGGACGGCCCCCACTGTAGACCCGCCGCGATAAACCATCTGCTCATGGACGAAATATACAACAACCCAGAACTCAAGATAGTGTGGGAAATGATGAGGCTCACCGACACGGCTCCGTCTACGCATGACCCGTCCAGCCCACGGGAGGCGGTGCGGGCGTTCACCGGGTTCAGACAGCAGAAACGAAAAAGATACCGGTAAACCCGTCTGAGCATGGTTTGGAGATAACCCTCTAGGTGATGTGGTTTAGGAAACTGTTTCTGCTCTTGGTGTGCATGGAAATTATTATATAGTCACCTTTATCTTTAGTTAATCATGAGGAACGCAGATTATATTGAGATACAGATAGGCGATTCTGAGAAGTCGGAGAGGCGGGAGCAGCCTGAGCTTATTCTGGATATTCTTGAGTGTGTCCCTTTTGATGGTGTTGGGAACGTGGATCAGATCAGTAAGGCGGCTAACACTCGGTGGAGTACTACACGTAAGTATCTTGAGCTTATCGCCGTCATTCAGGCGGCTCCTAAACTCAGGGTTTACCGTATGAAGGGGAGTCATAAGAAGGTGTATAGGCGTGATGAGGGGCAGGTTCCACGGGAGATAGTAACATGAGCAAAACCCTTGATTCAGATAAACTTAGGAAGGATAAAAAATGAGATTATTTGTACCAGCGAGAGAGAGTTTTGATTATGTTCTTTACCATTATCCTATATGGTACATTAAAAGGAAGAGATTAGAATGGTCGCTTCTTATCGGAGTCACCTTAATTGGGATTTTATTTTTGTTTGCTCCCTTGGGGTTCTCTTCAGTCAACAAAGCGATTTTATGGATGATACCCTTTTCGATGGAATTAGTAGCCATTACAATGGGTATCATGAGACACCGCCTTCTTAAAGACTTAGAGAAAAATCCCTTACGGTGTGATTGTGGGGGTCGTTTTGTTGATCCAGACGAACTTGGTTTTGTCTCTGACGGATACTATCTAATCTGTGATAATGATAATGTCGGAGATGGATGGGCTTGTGAAAAAAAGATTGTAAACCCATCCGTAAGTAAACACAAAAAGGGGGATTAAATGTCTCCACGTAAGGTTGTTGAGACGGTGATCGGTGACTATACCGACCCTGCTCTGGTGTCAGGCATAGCCATCATCTGTCCCGCCTGTAAGAAAAAGACGCTTAACACACGGTGCTGCTTACTCTGTGGAAAACCGATCCATGCTTTAGGATGGAAGCCGCCTCTACCACCCTATGGGTCACTTCCCGGAGACAAGTAGATAGGCAGCCCCCGCAGCAGCCAGCAACGGCAACGTTGAGCCTCCGCCTGTGGTTACCCTTGTCTCGGCGGCGGCTGAGCTCAGCGTCTCGTATCCCTCGAACACGGCTGTCACCGTGTAGGTTCCCGGGTACGGGAAGACTATGCTGCACACGTATGTTCCGTTGCTGTCCGTTACTTTGCCTTCGCTGGGTTCGCCGTTGACGTGCACCGTCACAGGCATATCTGGGAGCCCGCTCCCGGTGTCGGTGCGGCGGAGCGTCCCGGTGAAAGCCACGGATTCTCCTTCATCTATGACGGTTTTATCCGCCGCTATGGTTATGCTCGTGTTCTTAGGGGTGTCCAGCTCAACGTCAATCCACGCCCGCACATCCGCTATCATGTAATCTGTGATGGGGAACCATTTGCCGTGCCCCTCAACCTTCGCGTAGAGACACTTATCGTAGGGCGGATCCATAGCTTGACGGTAGTCGTACCATACCTCGACGCCCCGGTATGTCTCTAGGAGGATGTCCTGCTCGGCTCCCATGTACTCTATATGCGTCGAGACGGGGCCCATAGATAGGCACTGGACGATGCTGGGACCCGGGAACTGGACGGCTGTACCCGTGTTCTGCATGTAGTTTATCACGTAGGGGGCGCCTCCAGCCATGAGCAGCGGCGGGGCCTCTATGACGTAGCAGCCGTTGAGGAGCGTTATGCTGCTGTTCGTCTGTACTGTGTGCTCCCCGACCTGTATCGGTGTGTCCATGTTGCTGGTTATGGTGAGGGTGTAGACGGCTCCCAGCCAGTTATCGATCAACGTGTGCGCGCCTGAGACGCTGCCCGCGTAGCTCTGCATCTCGTTGCCGTAAGGGTCTAGGGCTCCGTAGATGCCTGGGCCGCTCAGGTAGTATATCGTGTAGCCTTGATATGTTTCCCTGTAGGTGACGGTGGCTCCCTCATACGGTTGCTCCTTGGCCCAGTAGAACGGGGCCTTGACGGTGAGCATGTATTCCCGGGTGACGCTGTCCCAGTGGTTAACCACCACCAGCCTGCCTGTCCCAGTGTAGCCTATTAGGTTGCTCCACCGGTTAAGCAGTTGCACCGTTAACGCGACACGGTACTGATCGTCACCAGCCCCGCTCCAGTACCCTACGAACCGGTCTCCAACGTATAGGAATGCGTCAACCTGCACCCCTGGTGTCTGATACTCGACACTTACGCCTACGTTTTCCCCGAAGCAGAGCGTCGTATGGGACACCGTGAGCTCTGGTTCAGGGTCGGGGCCGATCCAGTATTTGATGGTGAAACCGAAGTCCTGATAGTCTCCGCTGTCTCTGCTCTGATATTCTCCGTGGCCTGAGAGCGTCGCGTAGCCTGTGGGGGTGTCTATGGGGACGGGGATGTCTAGGCGTAGGCAGTCCCCAGGGTGCGTGTAGTACCCCATCACGGTCATATAGTCGAGGTTCCATGTTGTGCCGTCAGCCCATTTCATGGAGGCGGCGGTGATCTTCTCGAACCGGTACCTGTTATCGTTCACACAGTAAACGAATCCCAGCTGATCTCCCTTGGGGACTACTTTAGATGTGGGGTAACTGCTGCTGCTGTTTAACGTAGCCATCTCTGCGCCAGATAACGCAACGTAGCCGTACCGCGCCGCCACATAGTCTGGGGATAGTAATTGGTTCTTCGTGTAGGTGGACAACTATGCTCATTATTCATCTACGTGGCTAATGTTATTAGAGTTTACCATAACCACATTCACATACCCCACCATATACTCTGATAGCATACCCCTAAATACCTGATACAATGCCCTATATTTGGAGAAACATGATTAAAAAACAGTTATCCTTAGCATTACTCGTCATCGTATTAGCCGCTGGAACCATCGGATACGCGGTGTCTCAGCTTCTAGTACAAAAAACCCTAACCGCCTCGGTGTCGGTGAGTGCCTCAGCGGGGCTTAGCCTTACAGATACAGATGGAAACCCCTTAACTACCTTGAGCTACGGCATAATACCCGTAAACAAGTGGGTAAACCAAACCATAGTCGTTCACAACTCGGGGAATGTGCCGCTGAGCCTTACCTGTAGCCGAGTGGATACCTCTACGGGGATAAGCATCAACTTCGCTAACGTTGACGGCACTTGGTTCGCTCCCTCGGTGGGTAAGCCACTAGGTGTCGGTGAATCAATAGAGGTGGTTATTCAGGTAAGGGCGGGTGGGGATGCGTTAGGCGACTACACGTTAGAGTTCAGCTTCACAGGAAACTAACCCCAATTTTTTTATTTAATGGAAGGTTCTTCTTAGACTTTATCATAAACCATGTTTCTAATCGTCTCTACGGTTTCTTGTTTAACTGATGTAATTTTGTCTCGTCTATCAACGCTTTGAGTGCTTTTTGTGGTAGCTTCTTTTAGGTTCTGCTTCACCGATGCTAAGTGTTTCTGTGCCTTCTCCTTATACAGTGTTTGACTGTAACTGTGATTCATAGTTAGGTTGATATCTATTTCACCCAGTAACGCTTCTGGTATAGGAATTGTTATTTGTTTAGAATCATATTGATAAATAGATTCTGCATTCTCGTTAAATACTTGTTTTACTTCGCTGTTAAGGTAGAGGTATATTACTGGTTTAGTGTTCACGATTCCCAGTTTACGTATCTCCACCGCTTCAGGTTTCCTATTCGACTCTGTCTTCATTATTGTTTTCTCTTCCTGTCCACGTTGGACTGTCATGGGGCGTACTCCGCGCGCGCGCCGACATCTCGAAGGCTAAACGCCGCGACATAATGCGAATACAAATGGCCGAGCCCCGCCAGCGAGGCACGATACCAACCGCCGCCAGCCAGCAGTATGTTGGTCTCACCCGCATCGTGACTGTATTGGAAGTCGGGGATATATGTGCTGCTTGAGCCGCCCGTCGTATCCGACGCGATGAACAGGTACTTCATCACCCTATCCCACTCGATGTCCTGTATGTAGCCGTCAACCTGTATAGGTGCCATGCTGGAGGCTTCATAGGTCGCTAACGCATCTGCGAAGGTGCCGTCTCCATTTCGTTCAATCAGCCGGTACTCCGCGTCCACCGCGTTATAACCGTCGATGAATATCCAGACGTTTCCCCAGAGGTTCTCCATGTAGCGGTACGTCGCCGGTACATCGCCGTCCGCTCCTGTGCCTACGCCGGTGCCCGCCGCATCAAGGTTTCCATCTACCCCGGCAGCAGCCGTCTCCAAACCAGCGTAACCAACGCCAGCGGCTAAATCCACTACGCCGCGCCCCACCTCGGTTTGACTATCCATGTTTCCATACTCTACTATGAAGAGCAGTTTCACCGCGGATAAACTCCAGATACCCATCTCCCCCCATCCCGCGCCTTGATTCCCAGCATAGGTGCGTGCGTCGCTGATAGTCAGTGCCTCAGCTACCTGTATCCCCGTCGCGTTACAAGCTCCGCTGACGCTGCCCGTAACCGCCTCCGCCTGAAAGTTAACCGTATTCTGCTTAATATACACCTTTCCAGCGGCGTTACCTCCACCCCACGTACCGGCGGAAACATACCAGTCAATCACCTCACCGTCCCCGCCGCTGACTGCGCCCGTCAGCGTCTCGCCGCGCGTAAACTCAACCGTGCCCGTATCGTAGGGTAATGCATCTATCTCGCTACCCGTCCACGGCTGCTCCCCGCTCCGCGTATGCAGCTTCAACGTAGTGTCATCATCATGCACACCGGTTCCCACCAATAGCGACGCCTCATACGCACCGATATAGATGTATGCCTTAGGTCTCCCGTCACGTTGCAGGAATGCTGGGTGTATCTCGAAACCCGTCAAAGGCACTCTGCTTATCCACCACCGATACACGTCTGGCGTCAACTGTTCGCCGCGCACATAGAAGGCGGGTATCTCAACCATAACCTCGCCGTTACTCCCATCCGCCGCGTAGTCGCCATCCCCGTACCGCGCGTTCAACGTACCATCGGGGGCTAGGTTTACACGGGTAATATTTCCCCACACCTCATGGTTATTGAAATCATCCACAGTAGGCGCAATAGCGTTCCCATCAACATCTATCTGAGTCCAAGTGTCAGTAGTCTGGTTCCACTCAACGCCATAAACCTGCCCCTCAGCTAATACATCGCCACCTTTCAGTAACACCCCCTCAACCGTTACACCCGCCCCAGCGGTATGCTCATTAATCGTGTCAACGGTAAGGGTGCCACCTATATCAAAGTCGCCTGGAACCCCATTAATTACACTAGGATACCGTTCATGACTACCGCTCTGCTGCTGAGCCAAGGCTAAGCCTCCGTACCTGTCAGCTGGAATACTACGCCGTTAACGGATGCGTTACAGTTCACGTCAACGTCACCGATGTTCAGCCCAGCTACAAACGAGATTACGCTGGTTTCACCATCATTCAAGTGATACACGGTGGTAATAGCGGCACCGCCTACTTCAAGCCAACCAGTCGCAGCGTTACCAGTATTATTCTCAATAACAAGCGTATAAGCAGTAGTTATCCCCCCAGCCGTTCTACCCACAACGGGATAAACAGCGGCTAAACCAACAGCCCACAGAGGGGTAGCGATACCACCTGCTCTAGCGATCGGGTTAGATGTAAACCCATTCTCTTTCTCATAGAGCCTAGGGTTAGTATGTGTACCAACATCCTCCGTAATCAACGGATAAACTGGTGCTGCCCCTTGCTGTAGAGGCTGATTCTGACTCCCTAAAGGATATTTCTGATTCTGTTCACTCATCTCTTATCATCCCCACATGTACACCTCTAAGTCAACATCCGCGTCCGCCACCGCACGTTGATAGAAGAGCCACACCCATTTACGGTCAAACGTATAGTTACCCACAGCCCCATACAGCGGCACAGCCACAGGCAACGGCCAGAACCCAGCGGTAGGCCCCAGAGCCGCCTGCACAGGGAACCTGCTGAGGAACCCGGACAGGTAGTTAGCGAGCCTCTGATCAAGGAACCAGACGTTGATGTCGTTCTGGTTGGATACCCTGAAAGTGGTGCGCTGCACATGCGCAGGGTTGATCGGCATATTCGCGGGTACGGTGTGATTCTGTCCGGGGATGCCTTCGTAGGGCCACGGGTACTGAGGACCCATGCCTGCGGGGGGTGCGGGCGGCGCCAGCATCAATGCCGCCATGTTCGGCGGCAACGGAACCACCGCGTTAACGCCCTGCCCAGCCACTATGAAGCCTATGTTGTTGGCTCCATACGGGTTAGCGGACGTGTCTATGAGTAGGTAATCGTTTAGGTCGAACCCCTCAGACTGTTTAGATTTCTCTTGGCCTACCATCAGCGGTTCCCCCTAGGTATCTCGACCTTGCCCACCGTCTGCCGTGCACCCTCACGGATAATCGACTCGTAGAACTGCTTCTCGTCCCTGATGTAGTGTCTCCCCATAGCGAACACGAACACTTGGCTGGTAGCCGTCGGAGCCGTTGCGGGGTGACGCACCTGAGTGATTATTTGGGTGTTATAGGGCCAGAACTGTGAGGGGGTCCAGTGGAGCCCATACAGGGGCCCCAGCGGAGTCGCGGGGTTGTACACGATTGAATATATTGTGGTGTCGTTCGGCATTACGAACCCCATCATGTTCACTATGAAAGGCGATACTGTGAAAGACCAGTTATCGCATTGAAATAATAGCTCGCTCATAGGGTCACTGAATATGACTGTGAGAAAGTTAATCCAGCCCTTCTCCGCCTGAATCGGCGCAAACATCTGCACAGGCCCAGCACCCCGCTGAATCGTCTGACGCGCCGCTGTCTGGGTGCTCTTCCACGTCCACCCGTTAAGCATCGCTAATCCGCTGGGTATGACAGGCATAATAATAGACCCAACCAGGTCTCTAAGCATGGGGCTAAGTGCCTGCTCTAACCCTTTACGCACCGACTCGCTTATCCTAGCGTCGAGGTTCTGGGGCATCAACTATGACCCCTCCTACTTGACCACGTATGCTATCGTGACGTTCCCGCTAGGCGCAGCCGAACCCACCACGGTGAGGTTGCCCGCAGCCGTGGATCTGAACAGCGGCGCGTCAGGATTGCTTGTCACTATCCTCGTGTCGTTAGCCGGAACCTCTACGATGTAGGTGTTAGCCCCGGGTTCCGTCAACGTCATTGTGACAGCCGCAGCGGTGGTGTTAGCGAACACCATGTGGTATATCCATATCGGGGTCGCCGCCAGGATGCCTGCGACAAGGTTCGCCGCTACGTTCGTCACGGCGATGTTTGCGTTCGTGGGAGGATTCCTTAGGCTTGGCTCGTAGAACCCGTTCTCCGGGTTGTAATTATGTCTCGCCACCACCCCGTCCATACCTGTCGGGGGCGCTGGGAGAGGAACCTGAGCTTCAACTACACTCATCAGTCATGCCTCCTAAGCCGCTGGGTAATACGAGTCAGCTTCTATGACTCGTATCCCCAACGCGCGTTTAGCCTCCACCTCAGGAGCCGTAATGATCTTGATCCTGTACTTCCACCCATAGAAGTATAGAACCGTCGCTATCGCCACCGCCAACGGGTTCGACACTCTTGACGTCGGGTACCTGTCAGGAACACACCAGAAATACACCTTGCTAGACGGGCGATCCCCCCCAGTCCGAGGCGCGAGAACCTGATCCAGATACTCCACAATCTGGTGCGGAGTATCCCTGTTAGCACCCGCAGGGTACTCAAACCGGGCCAGCCCCATGCCGTCTATGCCAACCCTGTCAATGTTATAGATCTCCGTCGCCTCAGGACGCAGGTTGAACACGTTCACCGCGATATCTATCGCACCCACAGGCAGATCCGCCGCCGTGTAGACAACGTAGTGAAGCAGCCGCTCCGTGGCCTGTATCTCGTAGGCAATGTCGTCGACTATAGCCACCTCACCTTTCTCCAGGTAAGTGGTCTCTACTTTGATCGTCTTCGCGATCATACTCAACTTATCATGCCACCAAGGAATAGGAGGAGGGAAACAGTTTTAAAGTTTCCCCTCATATTATAGTAAAAATGTCCCATAAAAGGAAAAACGTGAGGATCGACTTCATGGTCGAACCCGAGAAAAACAGTTTCATAAACAGGCTCGTATCTTCAGGGACCTATAAGAACCGGTCAGAGGTTATGCGGAAGGCGCTGGACGAGTTCATGGCTAAATACACGGGCATACCGACGTTGAGCAGCCTTGACGATCAGGTTAAGCGGCTCCGGTTCAGGATGGACGGCTACGACGAGGATATGAGAGAGACTCGGAGAAGGCTGAAAGAAATTGAAGACGCTAAACAAGAGTAAAGCAGGCGACGGCTATCATCAAGTCCCACGCAGCCATCCCTATCTGCCCAGCGGCGCTACCCTTCATAGGATCAGGAAGCCAGTACGCCATCCACCGTTGCGGATACCCTATGAAGCTACCGAGAGCCGCAAACCCGTAGAGCGCCCCCAGAACATAGTAGACAATAGGAGGGCAGGGAAAGAGGGTCATACCGTTGAATACTCCGAACGCAGCCAAATAGAAGATCAGTTGAACGGTCTTAGACTGATCTCTCAGGGGAGGCTTGTTGAGCAGGGTGTAGACGGCGCAGGCGAGATAAGCGTAGGCCGTAGCAGTCAGAAACGCATTGATGTAGTTCATACTGAAGATAAACTCGGTTCAAGTATATATAATCTGTGGAGGGACGGATGAAAATGGGGTGTAAACCCGTGTCGGTGGTTATTCCGTGCAGGAACAGGGCGGGGTTCCTCAAAGAGACATTAGCCAACTTAATGGGACAGCTTCGTCATGATGATCAGGTTATCGTAGTGGATAACGGCAGCAACGACGGGCTTCAATCTATGCTGGAGAAGCATTTTATGCCCCCCGTGGAGGTGGTGCCGCTACCTTATGAGGATCACTGGATGAGAAACAAGGCGTTAAACACAGGCATAGAGGCAGCAGCCAACGACTTGATCATAGTATTGGACGCGGATACGGTGCCCCAGCCACGGTGCATAGACCTGTTGCGGGAGGCTGCGGGGCGCGGAGTATATGTGTCGGGGTTGATCGCTTTCAAGGTGCCCCGTGAAGTCCAGGTGTTGACGGAGGGGCGTGGGTTACGGGGGGAGGTTGCGCTTATGGGTACGTCGCCTCCTGAGAAGGTGGTCGGGAATGTTCGTGAGGGCAGGGTGCAGGAAGTTATGGGGGCGTGCCTATGCTTCCACCGAGAAGATTGGCGACGCGTCGGAGGCTACACTGAGGCGTATGACGGGCACTGGGGACTCGCTGAGACAGATTACTACCTGAAACTCCATTACGCGGGTGTCCGGATGGTTGCGTTGAACAAGTTTAACCCTGTGCAGATGACGGGCTGCATAGCGGTGCATATCGACAACATCACCCACACCAAGCCCAGCGTCACCAAGAGGCGGCTCCGAGACAAGGAGATCAACAGAAAACTACTGCTAAGCCTTATACCCCTCTACATACAAGGGATATTCAATGTCTGAGAAGCCGTTACCCAGCCCAGACGGCACACCCATAAGCTACTACAACAAAGATGATAAACCCACCCCAACCCCCAACGACGAGGCGTTATGGGTCAAACCAGAGGAAAAACACATCCCCCAGCCTCCAAGGAGCCCCCCACCTCCACGAAGACCCCAACCAGCTAAGAAGCCGTACATAAAGGGGCAGCCCGTCAAGATACTCACCATCATAGACGTCTACGGGTGGGCATACGACGAAGGACGCAAAGGACTATACAAAGAGTTAAGACGGCTTCACCCTGACTGGACGCTTGACGCTGCAACAGCTAAACAGATAACAGACGGCGAAGTAAACCCCTCAGCCTACGACGTCATATTCTGCTGGGCGTGGTGGAACTTCCAGAGAGACACCATGCAGATATGGCACACCCTCTTGGGCGTGCTGCCTAACCTGAAAACGGTTCTCTGCTTCGCAGGGGAACAGGTGTTAAAAATGATTCCAGAACACCGGATATATATCAAAAACTTTCCCTACAGGGCAGGCAACAACACACAGACAGCTGAAACCCTCAGAAAACTGTTCCCACACCGCACCATCTACGAGCTACCCTACGGCGTCGACTTGGACAAGTTCATGTACCAGCCGCCGCCCCCCGTGTTCAGGGTGGGGTGGGCTGGAAACCAGAGACGCGCGTTAAAACGCTTCGAGTTAGCAGAGGCGGCTTGCAGCCTCGCAGACATCCCCCTCCACGTGGCGGGGCACGTCACCACAGGGAAATACGTGAAACCCGAGGACATGCCCGTGTGGTATCACCGTAACAGCGTGCAACTGATAACCAGCCGAAGCGAGGTGCACCCCCTAATCTACTATGAGGCACTGGCAACCGGAACCCCCGTGCTAGGCACCCTCGTAGGCGACATAGAGTCCACCGCGAAAAACATGGAGAACGGAGTCTACGTCCCCATAAACGTAACCGCAGAGCAGCTCGCAGCCCACCTAAAGATGCTCAGAGACAGCCCCAGCTTAATAGCCCAGATGGGACTGCAGGCTCGCCGCGACGTTGAGAGACGGTGGAGCTGGGGGAAGGTGGCGGGAAACTATGTTGACGCGGTGAACGAGGTTCTAGGCGCGTTCAGCTGCTGTATGCTCGTCTGCCGCAGCGACAGCCGCCTCGAACGCGCATTGCAGAGCGTAGCCAAGTATAAGCCGTGGGAGCTCAGGTGCTATATAGACCCCGAGACGACGCCCCACCCAGAGAAGGCGGAAGAGATAATCAAACGTTTCGGGGGCAAAGTGTTTTACCAAAAGGTATCAGACACCGATGATCATCATGACGATGTGGTTCGCAGCGTCCACCGCGCCATAAGCGAAGCCCAGTACCGCCGCGTGTTATGGGTGGATGATGACGATGAGGCGACCCTTGACTTGGAGGAGCTGCTGCACACGGTGGGGCACGGCGTGGGCATAGTGTACGGCGGCTGTGTGGTGATATACTCGGGCAGAAAAGAGAAGCTGTATGGGTTACCCGTGACCGACGTGCAGTCCTTCAAAAACATGAAGGGCAGCGTCGTACTCTATAACCGGGACGCTTTCAGAAGGATCATGCCAAGCCTGGACGTGCAGAACCCGAAGAAGGGGCGGAACCTGGATGCTTACGGTTATTTCTGGGACTACAGGATCGCGTACTGGCTACGCAGAGCAGGGTACCGACTGAAGTTTCATAACAGTTTCTTCAGCAACTATTACAAGTGGGGAGGCCTCAGCGCGAAGAGGCAGAGCCTGTACAACGCGTGGAACAGAATCGTGTCTGGGCTAGAGCAGACTCCACTGCGGCTGAGCGATGAGCCTGACGACCTCGAAAGCCTCAGCGAGTAACACCCCAGCCTCCACGCCCCTCTGCTGAGCCTTCACCTTAACCGTCTCCGGGTTCCGGGGGTGCGGCGGCGCCCTGATCTCCTCCGTGAACAGTTCCAGTGCCGCCATCTTAGCCTCAACATCCCTCTCCGATACGGGAACATACAGTTCAGGGCGGAAAGGCATGCCTCCCCACTCGGTGCTGCTAAGAGTCTCCATGCTCAAATGACATACAGGCTTCCCTATGGGCCGCGCCTGAACCAGCGCAACCCTGAAAACCACCGTATGATCAAAGTTAGCGTCATGCGGAGTCGGGCTTACAATTATATCAGGCTCGAGGCTGAGTTGCTCTATCTTCTGGTTTATGTCTATCAGCGTGTATTCGTCGAACCGTTGATTCAGGAGGCCAAGCCTGTATATGTTGTCTCGGTTGACCCCTAACGTTTCGACGCTTCCAATCATCTCAAGGTGCCAACACCGATTCTTAGGGGGGTGACTGTACCCATCCGTGAAATACACTATTGACACCGTGTGACCCGCGTGGCACCATTTATTGATGCTGCCGCCGCACCCGAGAACCGCGTCGTCACAATGCGGACTATAAACAGCGATGTTCAACGCAGCCGCTCCCCCACCCTGAACCCCACATCCGCTATTATGACCCCGCCGACTCCGCATGAGACATGGGTGTCGTCACCGCTTTTCTTCCACACCACCCCGGGGCCGCTCTGAAACGGGTTCACATCTACCCTAGAGCGGAGTACCCTGACTTTATTTCCTTCCCTGTTCAACGTGTAAGCCCCCCAGTACGGTGGGCCGCACGCTCTTATCAGCCTGTCCACGTGTTCAGCGGGCAGACGCCAGTTAATATGCCCCATCGCGTCCGTTCTCTTCTCCGTGTATCCCGCGTACATCTCTTTCTGCACACGTAACGGCAGATCACGCCCCCCGTCAATCGTTCGGAGACAACCTTCAAACAGGTTAACCGAGACACGGTTCAGCTTATCCAGCAGGCTGCGGCTTGTCTCACCGTGTTGAATAGATACCTTTCTACTAGCCACGACGGGTCCCGCATCCATCTCAGCGGTGAGCCGCATTATATTTACCTCAGTGTACCCCAGCCCGTCGATGATAGCCCACGCGACAGGCGCCCGTCCCCGACGCATAGGCACCGCCGCGAGGTGCCGCCCGATCACCCAGGGCGCAGACGTCAATATGTCCTCCCCTAATAGGCGGCTCCAAGCAACCACCAGCACAGCGTCAACATGTCTATCCCGTATGTCGGCGGCTACGTCAAAGCCTTTGGTGGCGACCACCGTGTTGAAGCCTTCGTGACGGTGAATGTTGCTGATGGTTTTCTGCATCCCCGAGGGGTACGTGTACACAACCTCGGGTTCAAAGCCCCTCTCCCGTAGCCCCCTGAGCACATCGTAGCCTTCACTGGTCCCTGAAAAAGCGGTGTACCTCACAGCCTATACTCAACCTTTTAATTATATATAGGTGACGCGTGAATACATAATCATGGATGAATACTCTGAATATTGGGGCAACATTAAGACGATAAAAATGTCGGATAAGTGGTGGAACACTGAGGAGAAGCTACGGCGCCGCCAACCCATATACGACTCGCTTGATACTATAGACGTGGATAACGTGCTGGATCACGGCGCGGGCACCCTCAAGGATTACCCATATTTCAAGAAACGGGGGTGGAGATACACGGCGGCGGACATAAACAAGGAGATGATCCGTGTAGCCCACAAAAAACATCCAGACATACGGTACCTCCACGACGATATATTGAACTCGGTTCTCCCTAACGGTCACAGCGATCTCGTGTACAGCAACAGCGTCATCTGCCATCTCCCGCTGAAGACGGTGCCCATCGCCCTCAACGAGTATAAGCGGCTATCTAAAAGATACGTACTGGTAGCCACCCCATACCTCTGCGAAGAGACTAAGACGAAGAAGATAGACGGAGAAAACGACGGGTGGTTCTGGCTCAACCAGTTCAGGTTCACAGATCTCCGCCGTATGCTGGAAAGCCTCGGGGAGATAGTGAACAGACAATTCTATCAAGATGTCGGAGCCTACATGGTGAAAGTAAAGTGAGGAGCCATGAGGTTTGGGATCGGGACCGTGTAACCCACTACGTTGAAACATACGGCACCCCAAACAAGCGAGCCGAATGCATAAAAAAAGATGAAACAGTGTTCAAGAACAGGGTAGACGCCGCCGCCATGAGAGAGGGAGACACCGTGCTGGATGTTGGCTGCGGCATTGGGCACATGGCGGCTCTGCTGCCGATGCACGGCTACCGGGGGATCGATAACAGCCGCGACATGATCATGGCTGCTAGAAGGTATTTCCCCACGATGAGCTTCACCGTCGGCGACGTGTATAACCTAAGCGAGCATGAGATGGCTGACACCGTGTACGCCTTATACCTGCTCATACACCTCCCAGACATGGCGGAGCCGCTTCGACAGCTCTGGGGCAGGGCGAAACAGGCGTTGATATTCAACCTACCCATCCACAGCGACGCCACGGTGTCCACCCAGAGAATAAAAGATAAAACCCTCATCTATCACCCCTATACATGGGATGAAGCCATGAAACACGTAAGTGACCTAGAAAACGTGGAGCAGGTAACCGTGAAATGGAGGCCAACCCTTGAAGGCACTAACGCCATAATAAAGGTGACCAGATGACAAGATACTGTGTTACGGGCTCAAATGGGAATATTGGGAGTGTTCTCTGCAGGTATCTGTTGGAGCAGGGAGAAGAGGTTGTGGCGTTAACGCATTATAACACGCATAACCTTGAAGAGATTAGAGACAGGATCACAGTTAAGAAGGGGGATATTCGTTTCATCGACGAAGTTGTGGACGCCGTGGATGGTTGTGACGGGGTGTTCAACCTCGCCGCACAGGTACACGTTGACGTCAGCAGACGCTACCCACGGCTGTTCTACGAGACCAACGTAGGGGGAACATTCAATATACTTGAGGCAGTTAGAAGGGAAGATATTAGGCTGGTTCAGATGAGTACCTGCGAGGTTCTCGGAAACATAGAGACTGGGAGAGCAGACGAATCTTATCCATATAGACACCCGTGCAGCCCATACGCCTCCTCCAAGTTATGCAGCGAGGAATACGTGAAAAGCTATTATCAGACATACGGCATAGACTGCAACATAGCGAGAGGCTTCAACCTCGTCGGCCCCCGCCAACGCCCAGGAAGCAAAGGAGCGGTTATCCCTAAGTTTGTTCAGATGGTGCTCCAAGATAGAAACCCCACGATCTATGGAGACGGATCGCAGGTAAGAGACTACATTGACGTCCGCGACCTGGTGAAGGGGTTGTACGCTTTAATGAAGTCCCGCGATTACCGTGGAGAACTCTTCCATTTCTGCAGCGGGAGAGGCGTAACCCTCAAGGAGGTTACCGACCAGATAATCCGGTCAGCTGAAAGCAGCCTTAAACCAATATACGTGGAGGGACGCCCCGGGGAACTCATGCGCAGCGTCGGGGATAACGGTAAGGCTAAACGATGTCTAGCGTGGAGCCCGTCTATACCTCTAAAAACCAGCATACAGGACGTGCTGGACCACCTGAGGGAGTTGGATGGTTAAAATCCTTTTTTTGACTCGTGAAAGCAGCGACTCTATGCGTATGATTTGGCGTCACAGTCTTGAACAGGAAATAGGCAAGATCGCTGAATGTAAATATGCTGGTTATGGATGTCGGGTTATACGAGTTAAAATCCCCGTGGAGCCCAGACCTCGTATTGAAGCATAGTAGATACACGGAGTACGTGAAACACTTAGCCGAGGAAAGACCCGTCTACGTGTTCAGGTGAGGCGAAACAAGGTTGAGTGACATTGAGAAGACGTTCCGAGACGTGGCTGAGTGGCAGAGAGGCATAACGTGGGAGAATCCTGTCTGCAACTACTGTGGCTGCGACGAGTCAATATTCTACCTGGAGACAGGTGATAACAGGTTCCACGGCAGACCCCTTCGCCTCGTAAAGTGCCCCGGGTGTGATTTGATCTATGCGTCGCCGCGACCCACCACGGAAAGTTTCATCAGAATCTATGGTTCCTCGTGGGCTGAGTCTTCTCACCGCTTCAAAGCTGAACGGAAAGGCGTGGTGGGGTGGCACTGGAAACTCATAGAGAAGGCTATGGAATACCAGCCTGACGCGGAGACGCTTTTCGACGTAGGCACAGGGTCAGGCACCGTGCTCATAGCTGGGCGGAGGATGGGGTTACGGGTTGCGGGGAACGATTTGAACCGGTACTCATGTAACTGGCTTAAAGGTGAAGGCTACACGGTGTTTAACGTGCCTACGAACACGCTGGAGTTGGATGAACGGTTCGATCTGATAACCTGTTTTGACTATATTGAGCACACGAACACGCCTTACGATGATCTACAGTGGATAGCCACACACCTCGAGGAGGGTGGGATACTGTACTTGAAGACGATGTATATGGAGAGCGAGATATACAAGCGAGAGGGCGTGGACTGGAGCCTGTTATCAGGTTTTCACACTCACTACTTTTACCGGGACGTGTTGAAGAACATGATCATGGATGCTGGACTCAACATAGTAAGCGAGACGCTGAAACCTGAGATCATTCACCTGATAGCACAGAAACCCTAGCCCCTCTCAGGCTTTGCCTAGACTCTGCAACGCCTCGTCGTAGCAGCGTTTACAGAGCTGTTCGCCCTTAAAGTAGCCTTGAAACTTGGTTTCGCAGCCGCATCGGTCACATTTCACCGAGACGCCTCCTAACGGATCAGCAGGGCGCCTAACCCGATCAGTGTAAGCCAGCTGAGGGGGCTTGGCGACGGCGGCACTAGGGGAGGCTCAACCTGCGGCTCAGGTACCATGTAGCTCGCGTACCTTGACAACAGCACCTCCTCTACGAGACCATTATTCTGGATAAACTCGTCGAAACGGGGCACGTAGCCGTCAACCCACACCTCATACCCCTTATGCGCCCCCGTGAAGGCGCCCACGCTGTGAACCTCCACGGCGCCTCCGGTGAACGGGATAAGCGATGTGCCACCGTACTCTTTCCACACTATTACGCCGCTCAGAGGCACCCCTGACTCTCCGTCCCTGACTCTAAATTGAATCCCCATGCATAGACTGTAAGGTTAAGACGATAAAAAGACTACCCTAGCAACCCTTAAATATCTATGATTACACGGTAATTATGGGGCTCGGGAAGCTGAGGCGCCTCAACCCGCCATCATGCCACCAACATAGAGAACGGGAAACCTCAAATTCTCCCCAGCCCCTAAGAACCTCATGAGTCGCCTGACTGTTTGTCCTCAATGTGGTGCCACAGCGGAGATGAGTGACGACCAGATTCTCGGAAAACAATCGTGTGTGTGCGGGTCTTGTGGCTGCCACTTTTACAGCAACAAATCTAAACTGAATGTCGGGGGGCTACCTGTGATCGACATTGAGCGTTTCATAGTAGGACACCCACGTTTCTCGCCCTATATACGAGACTACCGAAAACAGTATATTCGCTGAGAACTTAAATAAAAAAAGGGAGGGTTTCGGCAGAGCTTACCTGCACTTCGAAGCAGGGGAGAACCGTACCTTGCCGTTCATGAGTCGGCACACGCACCTTCCGCCCTTGACTCTCTTGCAGCTTCCCTTCTTCAAGCATCCTCACCACACGTTTCCGTTAGGCGAGAGCTAACGCTTGGCACGCTTCAGACACCTGGTGCGGCCCTTAGACCACTTCAGGCACCTGGTCTTCTTCTTTTTCTTAGCCATTTCTCTCACCTTACGCGTTGATCAGCAACTGCTTGCTGTTACCAGAGATGATCGCCAACGGGAAGAACTCGAAAGTCCCTATCGCGTGTACGGCTGCGCTTTGCAGCTGTATCTGGACGATGTCGTTCTCCTGGCAGAACACCAGCTGATCGGGGTGCTCGTAGTGTACATGGAAGTAAGACAGTGCGCCGTGCGCAGTTGTTATGCAACATGCGAGTGCACCTTTAGAGTCAGCCATGAACTCGTGGATCGGCGCCTCAGCGCGTTTCACGGTGTTCACCAGCACTCGGTATCCAGCACCCAGCCCTAGATCGATTCCGCTGATCCAGAAGCCGTAGATGCCGATGCCTAGACTCTGAGGTACACGGAACCCAGCTGCGGCGGGGATCATGGTCACGAACGCGCCTGCCGCCGTAGCGACCAGGTTAGTCCATGTCCCGGCTACGCCTCCGGGGATGTCCTCGGGGCGCAGCATTCTCCAGCCGTCGGCTGCGGGGTTGTACTCCGCTGTCTTGCTTAGCACGCTCTGCGCGAAGTCCCAGTTGAGCAAGGCAGACCACTCGGGTTGCTGCCAGTGCCTCAGTACTCCGCTCATCTACTTGCCACCAGTCAAAACTTATATGTGAGGCGATATAAGACCTTCTCAGGGAATACATGGATTACATGGAGGCATAATGTTTGAGAAGTAAAACTGATCCAGTTGAATTTCCAGCAGATTTTTGTGATTACTGGATCGATCGAGCAACAGAGTATATGGGTGAACACCCTGTGCCATGCGACTACTGCAGCGAACCCATAGAAAAGGGAGACAGGTTCTTCACGGTGCGAGCCGATTCCAGGGAACCATTGCGGAGGGGCCACGTGACGCACCTGAAGCACTCCCCCATACGGGACTGGACGTATGACCCAGCCAAGCGGGTGTTGCAACCGTGGGAGACGGATCCCACCATAGCGGCTCCTCCGGGGTGGGAGGCGTGGAAACGAAGGAAAGGGATCAACGGTGACTAAGAAACAGGGGAAAGCCTATGTCTGTGAGGGGTGCGGGACCGCGTACCCCACCAAGTTAGAGGCTGACGCCTGTGAGTCTAAGCATCGTCTACTTGAGATGTGGCAGGAGGGTAAGGTGGATGACTTGGCGGTGGCTCAGGGGCTTGGGTTGCCCACCGAGACGCCTCATGAACGTGAATCCAGTTTGCGTAGCGTCAGAAACATGCTTATGAAGGGGGCGGATGCTAGCCTCAGCGCCGACACGTTGAGGGGCGCCGCTATGAGGGAGGCTCCGCCTATATTTATGAACGCAACTAAGATATTCAGCAACGGCGCGACTCAGGTGCCCGCCGAGATACGGGGCATCTGGGGGGTCAAGGACGGCGACTTTCTGTTCTGGTACAGGCAGGGTGACACTATCATAGTGGCTCCTCAGGCGTACACTGCGTCGCATAGGCAGCCGCACTTCATGTACCAGGGCAAAGAACCCAGCCCACCATAGAGGCAGTAACCCAGTGGACGGTAAGACATAATAAGACTTAAATAATAGTATAAGACATAATAAGACAGGTGAAAACGGATGAGGTATGAACTGGAAAAAGTACGTTACTATGACTTCGATCAGAAAGAAACACTAATTGAAGCATCGTTGAACTATGATTATCTGCTGGAAAAAGCAGAAAAACTAAGAATCAAAGAAGGAAAAACGTTCATAGAAAAAGTCAGAATAGCTGAGCTGGATGAAAACGAGGAAGTCGTTAACTATCCTTATGTGAGGTATCCCAATGAGTAGCACCTTCCCAGCAGATGCCCGTAGAAGTGGGAACAGTTTAGTGGTCACTATACCCTACAATGTGGCTAAGCATCTTCAGATAAAGGACGGAACGGCTCTTAATGTCACTGTCCAGAAAGTTGATGACAGGGAGGAAGAGGAACAATTACAATGATAATAAAATATAATTTGACCGCAGTAATAAATTCAGAAGATGAGATGAAACTAAGATATGAACTGGATGACGTGGCGTTAAAATATTCTGGTGCTTTATCATCTGGGCATGAAACCCTTAATGATAGTTCAGAGGAAGTCCGTTTAGTGGGCGAGTCTAAGGAGGATGTTTAGAATGGCTAAATACCTTGTAGAAATTCCTGATCCGCGAGAACTTACAGAAAAAGAACTTAGAGACATCCTATTGGCGGGCGTCAAAGGAGCCTGGATTGAGCCAATAATAGTTAAGAAAATGATCATTAAAGATGATCTCTCATACCTATGGGATGAGTTCAATAAAGAAAATGGGTGGTGGTGGCCTGGGCACCTTGAATATAATCATTATGATCATTATGATGGAGCTGAAGAGTTCAAGAATTTCTTACTAAAAAAACTCGATGAGTCCATTAATGGTACAGGTTAGAGATAACCAAATAAAGATTATCCTCTAGGCTTTGCTTGAAAAAAGTTTGGTGCGGGTCAGATCACTTACCTAGTACCCAAGTTATACTTGCCGCTCAGCCCTGAGGAGAGAACGCTGGGCGCCAGCACGCCTGGCCTGCTACCCATCTTAGTCACCGCGAGCGTCGGGTGACCCGCCCTGAGACCCGTAGGGGTCGCGTAGGAAGTCAACGCTCTCGGGTAAGCGTACGCCGACGCTGGAGCGGCTAACGAGGGTGCGCCGAGGCTGACTGTAGGCATGAACTGGTTCTTGATGCCTGACACCGCTATTGGGAGGCCGACTCCGAGGACGAGCTCGCTCACCGGCCCCGTGAAGTATGCGAGACCCGCGCCTGAGACTGCGAGGCCGATTATGGCCTTGCCCAGGTTGGTGTATGCGCCCGCTATTGGAGTTATTGCCTGTTCGATCATGCCAG